>JACCEA010134432.1_pt1 | contig 13379 bp, 11 predicted proteins | sample 7449851 | NCBI WGS metagenome assembly JACCEA01 (sample SAMN15323453, study PRJNA562643) | freshwater metagenome | isolation source: river surface water | place: USA:Blue River Watershed | collected 2017-08-18 | reverse complement strand
TTCTTCTCCGACTGTAATTTTAATCCCCTCCTTGCCTCCCCTTTTTCAAAGGGGAGGAAGTCTCCAGCGAGATTTTGTGTCGCTTCACCTTCATATCGTTGAAGCAATATTTTCGCTGTTTCTCACTTGCTACAAAGTGAGAGTCCAACTCCCTCCCTTTGAAAAGGGAGGGCCGGGGAGGGATTTTTATTTCTGTAGTGATTTGATATACGCGCGCCAACCGCCCAAATGGGTAATGTCCTTCGCCCCTGTCACTGCTGCACCTTCGCAAATAAATCCTTTTACTTCGCGCTCATCAATTAACGTCAATGTTCCTATGCCCAGCGGAGCAGGAATCAGTGCGACAAAACTGCCGAAGTGTTGAACGGGCACATCCCATAATTCCACGATAATTTCTGCGCCTTCGGTTTCTGTACGAATTAAACCGGGTTTGGGTGGCGTGGTATTGGGTAACGCATACAGGCGATAATTTTTTGCGGTGAATGTACTTTCAACAAACAATGCGTTGCGCTCTTGCAATTGCACATTCAGCGGCATGCCGGTCAGATGAGCACCCACAACGGCGAGCCGCACATAACCTTTTGGTGATTCGGTAGTAGTAACTGGTACCGCTTGTTGTTTGTCGATAGCCCCCAAAGTTAATTGGGTTGCCGCATGCCATTTTTTTCCAAAAGCGAGCAGTGCGGCATCTTGCCAGGCGGGCGCAATTAGCGTTACGCCAAAGGGCAAACCATCAGTGCGCATTGCGGCAGGTAAAGCGAGTGCGCAACAATCAGCGAGATTGACAAAATTGGTATAGGTTCCCAGTTGGCTGTTAACGCCGACGGGATCCGCAGCGACCTCTGCAATTGTTGGATGACGCGGTGATGTAGGAACTAATAACGCATCAAAGCTGCTCATTAATGTTTGAATTAATCGCGCGAGATCAGCGCGTTGATATTCTGCGCGGAAACAATCAGTCGCTGAAAAATTTACCGCTTTTTCTACAATCGAACGCACCACCTCATTCATGTCGCTCGCGTGATCTTGCATAAATTCGCTGATCGCCGCGTGACGCTCAGCCACCCAAGGGCCGCCGTAGAGCAATTGCGCGAGGTTAAACATGGGCGTGAAATCAATGGCAATTAATTCCGCACCAAGTGCGCGTATTTTCTCAAGCGATAATTCCCACGCCGCTTGTGCCTGAATATCACCAAACCAGTTGGGTGCGGCGGGAATTGCAAAGCGGGGGGTTGCCGAAAAATACGTCGCAGCGGCAGGCGCTTTGCGCGAATAGCCATCGGCTGTATCAAAACCCTCGATTAACGAAGCAACCAGTTCTGCATCATCAAGCGTTAATGAAAAAATCGAAACACAATCCAGACTGCGACAAGCGGGCACAACGCCTTGGGTACTAAAGCGACCCTTGGTCGGCTTCAAGCCAACAATATTATTGAAGCCGGCGGGCACGCGGCCGGAGCCGGCGGTATCGGTACCTAAACTAAAGGGCACAATTCCATTGGCGACAGTTGTGGCTGAGCCGGAGCTGGAGCCGCCAGAAACATATTCCGCTTTAAAGGAATTGGGTACTGCGCCGTAAGGGGAGCGTGTTCCCACTAACCCTGTGGCAAATTGGTCGAGGTTGGTTTTGCCCAACACGATGGCACCCGCCGCTTTCAGACGCGCAACGCTGGTCGCATCTGTTTCAGGAATATAGGTAAATGCGGGGCAAGCGGCAGTAGTAGGAATGCCTGCCACATCAATATTGTCTTTTACCGCGAAAGGCACAGCGAAAAGCGGTAGATTTTTTGCATCGGTAGTTTTATTCAGTAGTAGCGCATCCAGTTGGGCATCCAACTCAGCAGCGGAGACAATATAAATCCAGGCAGTATCGGAGCTACTCAATTGATTGCGCAGGCTGTGTAAAGCCGCGCGCGCATCCAGCCCCTGGTGGTAGGCCGCCAGCCATTCAGAAATAGTCCAGCCAGTGGTTGTTTGACTTGGTAACTGCGTCATTAAAGTTCCCGCTAAAAATCTTAAATACAATCTTGGATACAAGTTTGTATTCAGCAGAAACTGTGCCAAGTAAAAATCAGCTTTACCGGTTCCCGCTGTAAAGAGCACAAAAATCTTTATATTCAATGAGTTAAATGACGTAGGTGCGCCTGTGAAGGCGGCTGGCACCGGGTGTTTTTAACAAAAACCTATGCGCTGAAGTTGTGCGGTTAAATTTTTCTTGCGAGCCAAATTGGTGCGAAGAGCGGCGGCGATTAATGTCGATTCCAATTGAGGGCTCAAGATTGCCGTAAATATTGGGGGGCTCAAGTGAAGAAGGTTGCGCCTGACAAGGCGCAACTTTTTAAAGTCGGTGATCGATAACGGAAATTGCCCGGTTAAATACTTTTAAACCTCGTCAGGATTTCAGCACAATCCTGACTTGTTTTTAGCAAGTGCTGTTGATTCTCTGACAGGTTTTTTTGGATTGTGTCTAACAATTGCGCGCCTTGGCTATCACCTTCCGCTAACTTCATCACTGCCAGTGTCAACCCAGCGGTGTAGACAATATTGTTGTTGCGCTGGAAAGTCACGGCGTCCAGCAGGATCAGGTTGACCGCATTTAACGCCGCAAGGTACGCCATAGATTCTTTGCAGTTTTTCTGATGGGTATCTCCATCTGACTCGTTACCCTGCTCCATCTTAAGCTCCGTGAGATTCAGATTTTAATTGCTCCAATTGCGCGGTTAATGCATCAATTTGCGCTTTTAGTTGTGCATATTGGGTTGGATCTGCCGGTGCGCCCTCAGTTGCACCTACTCCTCCATTGTTAAACAACTTGGTAACCCCCAATGTTGTGGCGGCCTGGTAGGTGACGTTCGCTTGCTGTTGCGCGTAAACGGCATTGGCCGCGGCCATTGCGACGGAATTGCCAATTGTTTGATATAGGCTGCCCATCGCCATTGCAGGAGCTTCAGCAAGTACTTTGGTGTTGGTTATTGTAACGGCATCGATAACTGCGCTATTCACTGCGGTGGGTTGAGTTGATTCAGGCATATAATTCTCCTTTTAGAAGGGTTTGCGGGAGCTGGGAGTTTAGTTGTGTGCTCGGGGTATCGCCAATTACACGGTATTTCGAGATGGCTAACGAGTGTTTTTACGCCGGATTACCCTAAAATAGTCGGTAACCCAACAATGAAAGTCAGGGATACATCTATGCCAATGAACTGGAGTCAACTGCTCTGCGCCGACCGCTTGGGGAATCGCATTGCCAAACACGAGGAGGGGCGATCGCCTTTTCACTCAGATCACGACAAAATTATTTTTTCCGGTGCGTTTCGTCGCCTTGCACGCAAAACGCAAGTGCATCCGCTTGCGACCAATGATCACATCCATAATCGTATGACCCATAGTCTGGAGGTTGCTTGTGTGGGGCGCACTTTGGGAATTCGCGTCGGTCAAGCGTTAAAAGATAAAGGTGATTTGCCCGCGCAATTTTTACCAACGGATATCGGCGATATTGTGCAGGCAACTTGCCTCGCTCACGATATCGGCAATCCACCGTTTGGCCATACCGGTGAAGATGCCATTCGCAACTGGTTCCAAAAAGAAGGTGCGGAGTTCCTGCGAGATTTATCACCCTCTGAACAGGACGATATACGTGTGTTTGAAGGTAATGCTCAAGGGTTGCGCGTACTCACGACATCCGAGTATCACCAGTATCACGATGGAATGCGTTTAACTTACGCGACGCTCGCTTCATCGATTAAATATCCCTGGACCTCGTCGCCTACGGTATTGGGGCAGCGGCCGAAAAATGCCAAGTACGGTATTTTTCAATCAGAAGTTAATTATTTTCACGAGATTGCACAAAAAACCGGATTGATTGAACGCGGCAGTGATTGGTATTGCCGGCATCCATTGGTGTATTTAATGGAGGCGGCCGACGATTTTTGTTACGGCATTATTGATCTGGAAGATGGTTTGGAAATGGGGATTCTAAACTGGACGGAAATCTATGAATTATTGCACCCGGTCATTGCGGATTCTGCGCAGCTGGCGGAACTCGAGCGGCTGTTGAAAAAAGTCAACGACGGTCGCAAGCCGGCGTTGGTCCGCGGTAAAGTCATTGATGCGTTTATCAATTCCGGCACTGCTGCTTTTGTTAAACATCAAGATGCGTTTTTGCGTGGTGAAGTGGAAGGCGATTTAATTTCTCTGTGTGATCCGCGCGTGCGCGATGCGGTACAGGCGGCGAAAGATTTGGCCAAGCGCAAAATCTTTAATCATTCACGTCGTGTCGAATTGGAAATTGGTGCCTATACCGTAATAGGTACGCTGCTCAATACCATTTGCTCTGCAGTTTATGCATCGCTTGGTGAGCAAGCGCAGATGACTTATAAAGACAATCGCGTAATGGCACTGATTGGCGAAAACAACTTCCATCCCCAGGTGAGTAAGCGCGAGCAAAATTATAAGTATCTGGCATTAATGGCGGTGATTGATTACATCAGTGGTATGACAGATAACTATGCGACCAACCTCGCCAAACAATTTAATGGTATGGGTTATTCGCAATATTAAAGATAAAAAATCCCGTTTGAATGCCGGGATTTTTTTATCACTTAAGAAACAGGTCAACAATTGGCGAAGTTATTTCTTGGGTGGAAATGAAAAGAATATTTTAGTCGCCGCGACGCCAACGCCTTTACCTGGTTCGTTGCCGGTTGGATCAAAACCGGTAGTTTCATACTTGGTTCCAGTGATGATTAAGCCGTTGGTGGAAAGTGCCTGCCATGCCAAGGCTTCCTGCTCACGATCCAGATTGGCTTTTTCCAATGAAAGGTCATGAAATTCGCTACTGGAATCGCTGTTGAGAATATTGGCTTTGAAGTAAGGGCAGGGGGTTGTAATACACATTATTCCGGTACTGCTAATGTTCAGGTAGGAACCAACCGGAGTGTTTTTATTGGCACCAACCCAGGCTCCGTTTACCGTCAGTGTTTGCGTTTGAGCGACTGCCTTGCGGACGAGTTGTTTAGTGGTTTTTGGCGTGTTGAGGATGTTGCCGCGCAGGAGCGCTTGCTCACTGCGCATGGCGCTTTCCAGTTCCGCAATTTGCTTGGTTGTTAAACCCAATCGTTTGTAATTGATATAGGCTACATAGATGGTGTTTGGCAAAAGCGCGGATGATTCATAAGCTTCATCTTCAGTTTGCAGCGCCAGGGAATATTGGTTTACCGGTGTTAAATACCAGCCACCGCATAAGGGGAACGCGCATTTGCGGTAGTCGGGTTTAACGGAGTAAGTGACGCCGATTGGCTCTGGCTTAATAATTGTCTGCGCTTGGCTAAAAGGTGCGATCACTGCGACGCCAGCACCCAGAACCGCAATCAGTTTGATGCTACCGGTGCGGGTTAGTTTGAGTAGCGATTGTAGATAGCTCATGGGGAAATTCCTGTTATCTGTGCATGTTATTGTGCGTGTTGTCGGGAAATGTTGTGGCGTAGATGGGTACGCGTTTGTGCCAAAAATCAGGTTCGCATTCGGCTGCCGCTGAATGTCTCTCCATGCTAAACCTTGCAAAGCTTCCGTTATCAGAGCTTGCCAAATGAAGCGGCAAAGCGTTGTAATAATTTGTTACATCTCTAGTAAATTGTGTACGTTTATCCGGTGATTTGAGGTGCGGGGTTTGAAGAGTTTCAGGCGTTGGTTCTTGCTGGTCATGTTGGTTCTTATCTGCCCATTATTCTTTGTTGGTGGGCCCGACGTTTATTCTTCGGCGTTGTTTAACAATCTGTGGAATTACGGGCACGTTATTTTTTTTGCTACAGCGCTACTGTTTGCGCAGCTGGTTCGTCCTATTCCTTTTGGTCGCGCATGGCTTTGGGTAGTGCTCGCTATTTTCATTCTGGGTTTAGTTATAGAGTTTGTGCAGAATTTTGTTGGGCGCGATGCCAGTTGGAGCGATGTGGCCCACAACGTTCTAGGAGCATTTATTGCGCTTTGTTGGGGGCAGCGCGCAACAGATCGACGCTACCTGGTGATTGTGTTGCGCGTGCTGAGTGTTGTTTTCATGTTGCCAATGCTGTGGGTGAGTACGCAGTTGGTTTATGTCGATTGGCAAATGCGCAAGCAGTTTCCGCTGATTAACAGCTTTGAAACAAGTTACGAGTTGCACCAGTTGGCAAATATTGGCGAGCATGTTTCCAAGCAGCAAGTTGGTAATTACATCACCAATGGACAGTTCGCTTTGGCGGTAACCTTGGCGATGGATACTTACTCGGGTATCAAATGGGTCGGCCGTTTTGGGGATTGGAGTCAATACCGGTTTTTTGCGCTAGACATTTACAATCCTTCCACAGAGGCGTTGCAGGTGGTGCTAAAAATTGCAGATTTGCAGCATGATCGTGGCACTAATGCGCTGGATGATCGCTTTAATCGTCGAATTAGTTTGAGTCCCGGGTGGAACAATCTGCGTATCGCGATGGACGATATTCGCAATGCACCTGCCAAGCGGCAGATGCGTATCGAGGAGGTGAATTGTCTGGAGCTTTTTGCGGTGAGCTTGCCTAAGCCGCAATTGATTTACGTGGATAATTTACGGCTTGAATAGTGAGCGGTTAACCGGCGCTGGCAGCAATAACCCGGTTGCGTCCGCTCGCTTTGGCTTCGTAAAGTGCGGTGTCGGCCGCTTTGAATAGTTGCTCCAGGTTTTCATTGGTGTTGAGCGTGGCTACGCCAAAACTGGCGGTGACCTGGATATTTTTATGGAATTCGTGTGCTGCTATTAAGCCGCGCAACTTTTCCGCTAACGCCGTGGCGTTATCTATGTCGGTGTCGCGACAGACAATCACAAATTCTTCGCCACCCCAGCGTGCGAGTAAGTCTTGTGAGCGAATGTGCTGGTGGATAAGGTCGGACAATTTACTCAGGATCAAATCCCCAATGTCGTGACCATAGGTGTCATTAATTTTTTTGAAGTGATCGATATCCATCATCACCAGCGACAGCGGTTTTTTGTTGTTGCGCCAATCGTAGAGCCCTACGCTGAATGCTTCTTCCAGTCCCAACCGGTTGAAAGCGCCGGTGAGCGGGTCTTTCTTGGCTTTCAGCTCCAGCGCTTTACTTCGGGTATCCAGCAGTTCGTTAATTTCCATGAGTTCTGATTCGCGTTTGCGCTGCACAACGACTTCATCTTTTAGCGAGATAATCCGATAGCCAAGGAAACCCAAAATAATAAATAACCACACCACCATGATGGTGAGATACCAGTCGGCGGCACTCAGGGCCTGTCCGATAAATTCCACTTTACGCAACCGGAAATGGTGTTCACCCAGGGGGCGCCCGGAGCCGGTTTGTACTTCAAAAATAGTGATGTTGTCGAATTGCGGACGGCTTAAATGCGGTGGAATGTTGTTGTCGAATACCCACCAGTTGGCGACAAAAAAATCGCGTAGGGAAAACTCTGCCACACCGTTCAGCATGTTTACATTGAATTCAACCTGATTGTATTTGGTGGACTGCTTAACTTCTTTCTTGCTGTATTTCGCATCAAAGTTACGCAGATAAACCCGCAGGGTTTGGCTGGGGCCGGAGTAGTCTAACCAGACACGTAGCTTGTCGTAGTGGGTGAGGTCAATGCCTTTAGTGCGCCCCGGGTCGAAAAGAATTTCAAAACCACAGAATGGGAAGTCATAGCTATCGCGCAGTATGCAGTGCCACTCCATGGTGCCTGGATTGTCCAGATAAATACTGGAGTTGCCACCACTCTCTTTATCGTCATAGACGTTCAGGCTGAGGCCTGAGTGGTTATCTATCTCCAGGCGTTGCTCCAGGATTTGTTCCTGTCCGGTTACGGCAAAGACGGTAATGATCACCAGAAAACCAAGGATGATGTCAAAATACAATCTATGTCGGGGGGAATGCTGCATACAACGGAGCTCCAGCGGTCGCTTGGTTAACGCAGTGGTTAACTCTTATTATTTTGGCTGCTTTTTGGTTATTAATATCTGGCTCCCGCTTGTCCTTCAGGGCCTGCGTCCATGAGGATAGAGATCGCCAAGGTAGCGTCCGGGCTGGCTGTATGGGTGATCATAGAAGCTTACCGCTGGCGCAGCAATAGTGTAGCCAAGGGTTAATGGTAAAGATATGAAACGCTTTACAAGGGGGAGACAAAAACAAGCCGCCTCTTGGGCGGCTCCAGCTTTTTTAGTATTGACCGAATACCTGTTAATCAGGCTTGTTGTGTAATCCGGTTTAGAAATCCAGATCAGAAATATCGTCGTAACCTAATTGGTCTTTAATGCGGCGGCGTTCCAGACGATCTTCGATTTTGCGACGCATTTCCAGAGTGTGCTGGCTGGCTTCTTTTCCGGTGAGCTTTGGTGTGGCTGCCTCGTCATCATCGGCTTCGATGCTAACATCACCCATCAGATCAGCGTCTTGCGACTCTACATCAACTGACATAAGACTACTCCAACATTGACAGAGAGAAAGTTTGGCGTCGGTTCCCGCAAAGGGGGGATTTTGACCCGCGCTATTTACCATAGCCCATTAAAAAACAAAAGAAAAATCTTCCAGAGCCCATAAGATTTTTCTTTTTACCTTTAGCCTTAACTGGAGTACAAAGCGCGCATTTGGTGCTTTGCTTGTATTCAGGTGTTTGGCCTATTGTTGCGTCCTTTGCAGGAGTCTTGCTTGTGGCAAAAAAACAATCAGAACTAATCGGCTGGCGCGAGTGGGTTGCCTTGCCTGATTTGGGGATTCCCCACATTAAAGCCAAGGTGGATACCGGCGCGAAAACCAGCGCATTACATGCTTACTACGTTACGCCTTTTGAAAAGGATGGCAAGCCCTGGGTGCGTTTTGGACTGCATCCGCTGCAAAAAGATAGCTTGACCTGCATTGAGTGCGAGTATCCCGTCAAGGATGTTCGCCCGGTGACTGATTCCGGTGGCCATTGCGAGGAGCGCGTGGTGATCGAAACCCGGCTGTTAATCAACGGTGTGGAAATGCCTATCGAAGTGACCCTGACTGATCGCGAAAACATGCGCTTTCGGATGCTTCTGGGGCGCAGCGCACTGCGCAAGGGGTTTTTAGTGGATAGCAGTAAATCCTTTTTGCTGGGCGGCAATAAAGATCAGCCGCTAATGCCATCCATGTAAGTAGTTCGTCTACATAAAATATTTTCGGTCTCGAACATCTATGAAAATCGCTATTTTGTCGCGCAACCGCCGCCTTTATTCCACTCGTCGTCTCGTGGAGGCCTGTACCGAGCGCGGTCACGAGGTGCGGGTGCTCGACATACTCAAGTGTTATATCGATATTGCATCCGCCAGTCCGTCTATTTGGTACATGGGCGAAAAGCTGGAGGGTTTTGATGCAGTTATCCCGCGGATCGGAGCCTCGGTGACCCACTATGGCCTGGCGGTAATTCGCCAGTTTGAAATGATGGGTGTTTACTGCCTGACGGAATCCATTGCGCTCGGGCGTTCGCGCGACAAGCTGCGTGCGTTGCAGCTATTGTCGCGCAAGGGGATTGGCTTGCCCAAAACCAGTTTTGCCTACAACGTGCATGACGCCAAAGAGCTGATCAAGCTGGTTGGCGGCACTCCGTTGGTGTTAAAGCTGTGTGAAGGCACTCAGGGTCGCGGTATCGTGCTGGCAGAAACCCAGAAGGCTGCAGAAAGTGTCATTGAGGCATTTCGCGAACTGCGCGCTGAGTTTCTGGTGCAGGAGTTCATCAAGGAAGCCAATGGTAGTGACATTCGTTGCTTTGTTATTGGCGATAAAGTTGTCGCCGCGATGGAGCGCACAGCCCAGGAGGGAGAGTTCCGTTCCAATCTGCATCGAGGGGGTACAGCCAAGGTTGCGAAGCTTAGCCCTACCGAGCGTCGCACGGCCATCAAGGCGGCGCAGACAATGGGCTTGCACGTGGCGGGGGTGGATTTGCTGCGTTCGGCGCGCGGCCCGCTAGTGATGGAAGTGAATTCATCACCAGGGCTGGAGGGAATCGAAGGCGCAACGCACAAAAATATCGCTGATGCCATAGTTGCATTTGTTGAAGAAAACGCGCGTCCCAATGCAAATAAAACGCGGGGAAAAGGCTGATAGGGCAAACTTCTTCTGATGAGGAGCGAAGGATAATAAATGGGAGCCTTAGGCTCCCATTTTTATGTGGGCGTCGAGCGCTACCACTGTGCCGTCAAAAAAGAAGCGCCCGTTGCGGAAGTGATTTTCCAATTGCTTGGCCGTCATGGGTTTGGAGTAGAGGAATCCTTGCGCCTGGTTGCAGCCCATCTCGCGCAACCACTCGGCTTGCTGCTCTGTTTCAACGCCTTCGGCGACAACGCGCATTTGCATGTTATGAGCCAGCCCGATAATCGACTTGGCGATCGCCATATCATTGTGATCATCGTGTAAATCGTTAATAAAGCTGCGGTCGATTTTCAGTTTCTGGATGGGGAAACGTTGTAAATAGGCGAGTGACGAATAGCCAGTACCGAAGTCGTCGATCGCCAGGTACATCCCCATCTGGTTCAGCTGGTTAAGCTGATTGATGGTTTCTCCCGCGTGCTCCATGGCACAGCTTTCAGTAATCTCCAGCTCCAGGTGTTTTGCATCCAAACCGGTTTCGCGCAATATGGTTTCTACTTTACCGGGGAAATTTTTCTGGCGAAATTGGCGCGGCGAAAGGTTAACGGCTACTTTGCCCACTTTTTTTCCCGCGTCCAACCAGGCTTTTTGTTGGCGACAGGCTTCGCGCAAGACCCATTCGCCGATGGGAACAATTAGGCCGGTTTCCTCTGCCAAAGGAATAAAGTGTGCCGGAGAGACAAGTCCTCGCTCCGGGTGTTGCCAGCGCACCAGCGCTTCTACACCCATCATCTCGCCAGTTTGCAAATCCACTTGTGGTTGGTAGTAAAGCGTGAGCTGCTGTTGTTCTACGGCGCGCCGCAAATCATTTTCCAGCAGCAAATAATTAACGGCAGTGGCGTTCATGCCTTTGGTGTAGAACTGACAGTTGTTTTTGCCTGCCTCTTTCGCTTTGTACATGGCGATGTCGGCGTTTTTCAGTAGCTCGTCGGTGTCGGTGCCGTCTTCGGGATACATACTGACACCGATACTTACCGTTGTTGAAATGGTGTGGCCGCTAATTTCCAGCGGGCGCGACAGGGTGCTCAGCAGTTTGTTCGCAACAAACACTACGTCTTCAGTATCGTGAATACCTTCCAGTACCACCACAAATTCATCGCCACCAAGACGCGCAACGGTATCCATATCGCGCACCCCTTCATTCAGGCGCATGGCGATAGCTTTCAGCAGAATATCCCCAGCATCGTGGCCCAGGCTGTCGTTGATAATCTTGAATCGATCTATGTCCAGTAGCATCAACGCCACTCTGGATTCACTGCGGCGTGCACGTGCCAAACCGTGATAGATACGATCGTAAAACAACGAGCGGTTGGGTAGGGAAGTTAGCGAATCGTGGAAGGCCATATAATTCAGGCGCGATTGTTGTTCGCGCAGTGCATTTTCTGCCAGCTTGCGCTCGGAGATGTCAGTACCAATGGTGCAAACACCAAACACGTTGTTCTCTTTACTTCGCAGTGGAAACTTAACCATTAAATAGGTGTGTTGGCTGCCGTCTTTGTGCATCAAATCCAGTTCTACTTCGTAGGTTTGCTGCTTGGTTTTGGTGGCCGCATCAATTTCCCACATGGATTGGGCAACGTCTTTCGGGTAGACATCAAACACATTTTTGCCTACGAAGCCTGATTCATCGACATTGGCCATGTGCTTGTAATGTTCGCTCGCCAGAACCACATTGCCATCCAAATCTTTAACGGAGATCAGCGCCGGTGAGTAGCGCAAAATGGCATTGAGGTAAGTCTCGCTCGCCCAGAGCGCCTGTTCAGCAACGCGAAAGCGTTCGGCTTGCTCTTCGTGGTGCCACATATCGATCACCTGACGAACGAGCAATGAACTGAAGGTCCACACAGTGTCCAAATCAGCAACTGCTTTTTGCAGATGCTGCAGATCCTGAGTGGACTCCATATAAAAGACGGCAATGGTTTTATCTTTTTCCTGAATGGGATGCAGGAAGCAGGCATGGGTGCCTTTTTGGATAAACAAGGCGCCGAGTTGGTTGATTGCGTGTTGATCCAGCGCGCAGGGTTGCCCCGAATCGAATACCTGATGAATATATTGGTGCGGAAGATAATTCAGCCGGCTTAGGGATGTGGCAATCCCGCTCACCGTTGGTTGCCGAGTGCCTGCGGATGCAATTGCTTCTACGTATAAATGACTATCGCGCTCGACAATCAATACGGCGCGGCTAATGGTCTCTTTGGCTATCACCAATTTAACCAGTCGTTCTGCAATCTGCTTATGATTTAAATCAGTAAAAAGTTGCTGAAACTTTTTAATTAGTTCTATGGCAGTGTTCTTTGACTGCACTGTCTCATTGCTTTGCATAGTCTCTCAATTTGGGTCATCGTCTCGCCAGAGGTATTGAATACTTACTGTGGCCTCTCATCCGGGGCCGGGTACATCCCAAATTTTTCAATCGCTCCGCACTTTACCTGAAAAAATAATGATAGAGCTTTTTTTTATGAGAAAAAAAGTAGAAATCTGTGTCTGGAATAAAACATGAGCAATCACGCTGTGGTGGCGCACAATATTGTGTTTCGAAAATTCCCAAGCGGCGCGCATTTTTGCAAAATGAATGAAAAATGTGCCAATAATATGTTTTCATAAGACTCCTTTACCAATGTGCTTTTTGGTGTGGCCTTGTTGCTGCTCGCATTTGTAAGGGGGTGCACTAAAATTAACTTAACTATTGCATTCGTCGGAGCTGCTATGCGCCATCAGGTTCCCTTCGTGGGTGAGCGTAAAGTTGTTCGTGCTGAAGATGATCAGGCGCGCGCCAAGCGCACCAGTGGGCGAGTCATCGATGAAGTGGTTGGTAATGGTGTTGTTGATAGCAGCTGGGAAGATGTAGTCCCTGCCGGTTGGGATGACAAATCCCAACCTAAAAAGCCTGAAGCCCCTCGTGCTTCTGTGTCTATGCCCAAACCCCAGGTTCCGTTGCGTTCCGGCGGGAAATCCCTTGCAACTGGTGTTGGCTCCAAGCAGCAGACAGCGACGAAAACTCCTGCGGCTTCTAAAAGTGGCGGCTCCTATTCTGGCGCTATTACCTTTTCAGATTCTGCCAGCCTTGACTGGATTCCTATCAATAGCGGCCGTGGTTTGCGCGTTAACATTCACGGCTCTATTGATCACGACTTGCGCAAGGAGTGGAGTCGATTGTTAAACGATACAGAAGCAGCTGGAATGCGGGAATTTGAATTTAATTTAACGGAAACTCCCGCGCTGAGTTTAACGGGCTTGGGCATGCTGCT
>JACCEA010003359.1_pt1 | contig 13379 bp, 10 predicted proteins | sample 7449851 | NCBI WGS metagenome assembly JACCEA01 (sample SAMN15323453, study PRJNA562643) | freshwater metagenome | isolation source: river surface water | place: USA:Blue River Watershed | collected 2017-08-18 | reverse complement strand
GGCCCGATGGTGTATGCCGAGAACGAAGGTGAAGTGTTCCTGGGCCGCTCGGTCACCAAGACCACCAACATGAGCGAACAGACCATGCAGAAGGTCGATGGCGAGGTGCGCCGCATCATCGACCAGCAGTACGCGCTGGCGCGCCGCCTGATCGAGGACAACCAGGACAAGATGCACGCGATGGCCAAGGCCCTCCTGGAGTGGGAGACCATCGACGCCGAGCAGATCGACGACATCATGGCCGGCAAGCCGCCCCGTCCCCCGAAGGACTTCACCCCCCGCACCCCGTCCTCCGGTGGCGGCTCGGGCGGCGGCGCCCCGGTGGCCGACCCGGCCCCGGCGGCCCCCACGGCGGCCTGATCCGAACGGGCCACCCGGCCCGGGTGCTCACCGCCCGCCATTTGCCAGAGCGCCGGTTTTCGACCGGTAGCCAATCGGCCCCGGCAGTCACACCTGCCGGGGCCTTTTTTCTTCACACTGGGCGCATGACTGCCCAGGTCGACCTCCAGCCCTCCGCGTCTTCCACGTCCTCTCCGCCCGGGACGATGGAAGTTCGGACGTTGACCCAGGGGCCGCTGCGCGTGGCGGTGGTGCCCGCCCTGGGCGGGGCGCTGGCGGGCTTCTGGTCCGCGGAGGGGCCCGGGGGTGAAGGGGAGGGCGGCTTCCGCTGCGACTGGCTGCGCCCCGCCGCCGAAGACGCGGAATGGGCGCTCGCCGGCCGGCGCATCCTGGACATGGCCAGTTTCCCTCTCGTGCCTTTCTGCAACCGCATTCGCGACGGCCATGCCGAGTTCGAGGGCCGCAAGATCCGGCTGCTGCCCAATCACCCGGCCCTGGCCTCGGCCCACCCCCTGCACGGCCTGGGCTGGCAGCGCCCCTGGCAGGTGGAGGAGGTTGGGGCCGGGCACCTGACCCTGCGCCTCGCCTGCGCCGCCGGCGGGGGCTGGCCCTGGGCCTTCTCGGCCCGGCAGGAGGTCCACCTCGCAGGCGGCGCGCTGCACCTGCGCCTGTCGGTCACCAACGAGGACCCCGCCGCCGCCATGCCCGCCGGCCTCGGCTTCCACCCCTATTTTCCCCACCGCCCCGGCACCCGGCTGCAGGCCGATTGCGCGGCGATGTGGGCGACCGACGCCGAGGTCATGCCCACGGCGCTGGAGACCGGCGGCGTGGTGGACGCACTGCGTGCCGGCATGGACCTGGGCGCGCAGGCCCTGGACAACAACTTCACCGGCTGGAACCGGGTGGCCCGGATCGACTGGCCCGAAGACGCCAGTGGCCCGCGCCGGCACCTGCTGCTCCAGGCCGAGCCCGGGCTGGACTTCTTCGTCCTCTACAACCCGGCGGGCGCCGACCACTTCTGCGCCGAGCCGGTGAGCCAGTGCACCGACTGGCTCAACCTCGACGGCCGCTTCGGCCACGACGCGCTGGGCGGGGCCCGGCTCGGCCCCGGCGAGACCCTGGCCGCCGGGTGCCGGCTCACCCCCGCCTGGCGCGGCTGAAGGACAATCCCCGGATGTTCTGGCAGACCACCCGGCACCGCATCGACCTCACCCGCCCGCGGGTGATGGGCATCGTGAACCTCACCCCCGACTCCTTCTCCGACGGCGGCCACCACGCCACCGTCACCGCCGCCCTGCGCCACTGCGAGCGCCTGGCCCGCGAGGGCGCCGACATCCTGGACCTGGGGGCCGAGTCCACCCGCCCCGGCAGCACGCCCGTGCCCCTGGAGGCCGAGCGCGCCCGGCTGATGCCGGTGCTGCGCGAGGCGCTGTCGCTGGGCGTGGCCGTCTCGATCGACACCTACAAGCCCGAGGTGATGCGCGAGGCCCTGGACCTGGGCGTGGACATCGTCAACGACGTCTGGGCGCTGCGCCAGCCCGGCGCGGTCGACGCGGTGGCAGCCCACCCCCAGTGCGGCGTCTGCCTGATGCACATGCACGGCGAACCGGCCACCATGCAGACCGCGCCCATGGACGGCGACGCGGTGCCCCCCGTGGCGGCCTTCCTGCGCCAGGCCAGCGAGGCGCTCGAAGCCCGTGGCGTGGCCCGCGCCCGCATCGCCTGGGACCCGGGCGTGGGCTTCGGCAAGACGCCGCAGCAGAACTTCTCGCTCCTGGCGCGCCAGGGCGAACTGCTCGAGGCGGGCTACCCGCTGCTGGTGGGCTGGTCCCGCAAGGGGTCGCTCGGCCAGGTCACCGGGCTGCCGGTGGACCAGCGCCAGGTGCCGAGCGTGGTGGCCGCGATCCTCGCCGCCGAGCGGGGCGCGCGCATCCTGCGGGTGCATGACGTGGCCGACACCGTCGCCGGCCTGCGGGTGTGGGCCGCCGCGACCGACCCTTCCCAGGCCGTGCCCCCGTCCGTCCAGGCCCGACTCCAGGCCCGACAATAAGCGCCATGACCAGAAAATACTTTGGCACCGACGGCATCCGCGGCACCGTGGGCCGCTCGCCCATCACGCCCGACTTCGTGCTGCGGCTGGCCCATGCGGTGGGCCGCGTCCTCAAGCGCACCCAGGACCGGCCCCGGGTCCTCATTGGCAAGGACACCCGCATCTCCGGCTACATGCTCGAAAGCGCGCTCGAATCCGGCTTCAACTCGGCGGGCGTCGACGTCGTCCTGCTCGGCCCCCTGCCCACCCCGGGCGTGGCCTACCTCACCCGCGCCCAGCGCGCCAGCCTGGGCGTGGTGATCTCCGCCTCGCACAACCCCTTCGGCGACAACGGCATCAAGTTCTTCAGCGCCCAGGGCACCAAGCTGCCCGACGCCTGGGAGCAGGAGGTCGAGGCCGCCCTGGAGGAGGCCCCGGTGTGGGCCGATTCCGCCAGCCTGGGCAAGGCCAAGCGCCTGGACGACGCCGCCGGCCGCTACATCGAGTTCTGCAAGAGCACCTTCGACCCGCAGCTGTCGCTGCGCAAGATGAAGATCGTGGTCGATGCGGCGCATGGCGCGGCCTACCACATCGCCCCGCTGGTCTTTCACGAACTGGGGGCGGAGGTGCACAGCATCGGCTGCGCGCCCGACGGCCTCAACATCAACCAGGGCGTGGGCGCCACCCATCCCGAGGCGCTGGTGGCGGCGGTGAAGGAGCGCGGCGCCGACCTGGGCATCGCCCTCGACGGCGACGCCGACCGCCTGCAGATGGTCGACGCCCAGGGACGCCTGTTCAACGGCGATGAGCTGCTGTACTTGATGACGATCGACCGCCTGGCGCGCGGCGAGGCGGTGCCTGGTGTCGTGGGCACGCTCATGACCAATATGGCGGTGGAACTGGCCCTGCGCGCGCGCGGCGTCGAGTTCGTGCGCGCCAAGGTCGGCGACCGCTATGTGCTGGAAGAACTGGACAGCCGCGGCTGGCTGCTGGGCGGGGAGGGCTCGGGCCACCTGCTCGCGCTGGACAAGCACACCACCGGCGACGGCCTGGTGAGCGCGCTGCAGGTGCTCAAGGCCTGCGCCCGCAGCGGCCAGACCCTGGGCCAGATGCTGGAGGGCGTCACGCTTTTCCCGCAGGTCCTGATCAACGTCCGCCTGGCCCCGGGCCAGGCCTGGGAGGGCGACCCGCGTCTGGCTGCGGCCCGCGCCGAGGTCGAGGCGGAACTCGCCGGCAAGGGCCGGCTCCTCATTCGCGCCAGCGGGACCGAGCCCCTGGTGCGGGTGATGGTGGAGGCGAAGGACGCCGGGCAGGCCCAGGCCTGTGCCGAGCGGCTGGCCAAGGCGATCCAGCCTGCCTGAGGCGGGAGGCGGCCGTGCCCGGGCGGGGCAAGGGGAGGCGGTCTGGGTGCCCGCCGGCACAGGCATCGGCACAGGCACCGGGGCAGGCATCGACCTCAGGCGACTTCGGCTTGTCATATTCAGCTTGAACAATGCAAGGGCCGCGGCTGACGCGGCGCACCGGACCGCTGCGGTCCCCGACCACTGTTCAAAGCCATGTCCCACACCCTTCGCGACGACGACCTCTCCAACCCCAGCACCCACGACCACCTGCACGACATCGTCGAGCGCGCGGTCGCCCTCCAGCCCTCCCGGCGCCGCCTGCTGAAGGCCGGCCTGGGCGCCGCCGCCGTCCCCTTCCTCTCCGGCATGACGGCCGTGTCCACCGCCGTCGCGGCCACGGCCAAGGCCGCTGCGCCGGCCGAGCGCATGCTCGGCTTCGAAGCCGTGGCTGCCTCCTCGGCGGACGAAGTGGTCGTCCCCGCCGGCTACCGCGCCGTTCCCATGCTGCCCTGGGGCGAGCCCATTGACGCCCGGGGCCCCGCCTTCAAGCCCGACGCCAGCAACACCGCCGCCGAACAGGAACGGCAGATGGGCGACAACCACGATGCCATCGAGTTCTTCGGCTTCAACGCCGCCCGCAACGGCTTCGGCGACCGCAGCGACGAAGGCCTGCTGGTGATGAACCACGAGTACATCAACCCCGAGTACTTCTACGCGCCCGACAGCGACCCGGCGCACTGGATGAGGCCCTTCACCGCCGAGAAGGCGCGCAAGGCCCAGGCGGCCCACGGCGTGAGCGTGGTGCACGTCAGGCGCAACGCCCGGGGCGAGTGGGAGCATGTCAAGGCGTCCCGCTTCAACCGCCGCATCCATGGCAACACCCCCATCACCCTGCAGGGCCCGGCCGCCGGCCAGCCCCTCCTGCGCACCGCCGCCGACCCGGAGGGCCGCACCGTGCGCGGCACCCTCAACAACTGCGGCGGCGGCCGCACGCCCTGGGGCACCTACCTCACCTGCGAGGAAAACTTCAACGGCTACTTCGGCTGGAACGGCGAGCGCAAGCCCTCCGCCCTGGAGAGCCGCTATGGCCTTGCCAAGGACGGCTTCGGCTACCAGTGGCACACGGCCGATGCCCGCTTCGACCTCAACGCCACGCCCAATGAGCCCAATCGCTTCGGCTGGGTGGTCGAGATCGACCCGTTCAACCCGGAGGCGCAGCCGGTCAAGCGCACTGCCCTGGGCCGCTTCAAGCACGAGAACGCCGAGCTGGTGATCGCCCCCAACGGCCAGGTGGTGGTCTACATGGGCTGCGACGAGCGCAACGAGTACCTGTACAAGTTCGTCTCCGCCGGCCGCTTCGACCGGCGCAACCCGCACAGCGCCTACAACCGCGAGCTGCTTTCCGAGGGCACGCTGTACGCCGCGAAGCTCGACGCCGGCGGCGTGGCCGGTGACCGCATGGGCGGCGGCACCTGGATTCCGCTGGTGTTTGGCCAGCATGGTCTGACGGCGGCCAACGGCTTCCAGGACCAGGGCGATGTGCTGCTGCGCGCGCGGCAGGCCGCCGACCGCGTCGGCGCCACGATGATGGACCGTCCCGAGTGGGTGGCGGCCAACCCGCGCAAGCCGGGCGAGGTGTACCTGACCCTCACCAACAACAACCGCCGCAGCGACGACAACGGGTCCGCGAACAAGGCCGACGGCAGCACCGCCGCCGGCTCGGCCCGGCCGCCGGTGGACGAAGCCAACCCGCGCGCCAACAACGTCTGGGGCCACATCCTGCGCTGGAACGAGGGCGGCGGCGACGCCACCGCCCTGTCCTTCACCTGGGACCTGTTCGCCCTGGCCGGCCAGCCTGGCGTGGCCGGCGCGCGCGCGCCCTCGGCCAACATCAACGCCGGCAACCTGTTCAACAGCCCGGACGGCCTGGCCTTCGACCGCTTCGGCCGCATGTGGATCCAGACCGACGGCAACTACGGCAACGTGGGCGACTTCGCCGGCATGGGCAATAACCAGATGCTGGTGGCCGACCCGGCCACGGCCGAGATCCGCCGTTTCCTGGTGGGCCCCTCGGGCTGCGAGATCACCGGTATCACCTTCACGCCGGACCGCCGCACGGTGTTCGTCAACGTGCAGCACCCGGGCGAGATCGGCAATCATCCGAACGCGCCCAAGCGGGCCGACGGCAAGGTCTTCGCCGACAACGACATCGCCCGCGACCCGACCCGCTTCTCGCAGTGGCCGGTCAAGGGCATGCGCCCGCGCGCGGCGACCGTGGCGGTCAGCCGCATCGACGGCGGCCCGGTCGCCGGTTAAGCAGACGGCGCAGGCTGCCGCCCGCGAAGGGCGGCAAGCTCAAGGCCCGGGTGCAGACGCCCCGGGCCTTTTCAATGAAGTTCTGCGGGGTGGCTGGCGCACTCGCCCCGGCGCTGTAGGGCGGCTGCTGGCGAAGGGGGGGGCGGGTTCAGTACCTGGCCGGGACATGCATATCGGCAGGCACCGGGTGACGCTCGTAGTCCTCATGCCGCTCGCGCTCGGGCAGCTGGATCTCCGCATGGGTCACGTCCGCGTAGGGTACTTGCGCCAGCAGGTGGTCGATGCAGTTCAGGCGAGCCTTCTTCTTGTCGTCAGCGGGCACCACCCACCAGGGCGCTTCGGGGATGTGGGTGCGTTCGAGCATCACCTCCTTGGCCCGGGTGTAGTCCTCCCAGCGCCGGCGCGATTCCAGGTCCATCGGGCTCAGCTTCCACTGCTTCAGGGGGTCGTGGATGCGGCTCAGGAACCGCGAGTACTGCTCCTCATCGGAGATGGAGAACCAGTACTTCAGGAGCTGGATGCCTGAGCGCTGCAGCATGCGCTCGAACTCCGGCACCGAGCGGAAGAACTCCTCGTACTGGTTGTCGTCGCAAAAGCCCATCACCTTCTCGACGCCGGCGCGGTTGTACCAGCTGCGGTCGAACAGCACGATCTCTCCCGCCGCCGGCAGGTGAGTGGCATAGCGCTGGAAGTACCACTGGGTGCGCTCCCGGTCGTTGGGGGCGGGGAGGGCGACCACCCGGCACACCCGGGGATTGAGCCGCTGGGTGATGCGCTTGATCACGCCGCCCTTGCCGGCCGCGTCGCGGCCCTCGAACAGCACCACCATCTTGTGGCCGGTGGCCACCACCCAGTCCTGCAGCTTGACCAGCTCGCCTTGAAGGCGCAGCAACTCGCGGAAGTAGGTGCGGCGGTCACGCTTTTCCGCCTCGCTCAGGGCAATCTCGTTGCCATGGATGTCGAAGGGGCGGTCTTCCAGCTCGAGTTCGAGCTCTTCGTCGTAGCTGTCGGCGATGTCGCGGCGGAAGCGGTAGTCCTGGGAGAGGTCGGTCATGTGGGCTTGCGGTCATGCGGCTCACCGGTATCCGGAAGCGGGGTTGGACGTCGATGCTCGTCGCCGCCGATGAAGGCTTCATGACAAAAGGCGCCCCGCGCGCATGAATGCGCAGTTCCGCGCTTCATCGAAGTGCCATGCAAGTGCCATGGCGAGGTCACACCGATCCGGAACACTGGACTCGTCCAATGAAGGAAACCAGATGAAAGAACTGCCCACCCCCACATTCCCCCTTTCTCCAGTGTCCCTGCCCCGGGGGTCACTTCACCGCCGCGGTCACGCAGAGGATCCGGACCTCGCTGGGACGATTGCCGTGGCCTGGGCGCGGCACCAGGACGAGGTTCGGGAGGCCCAGCGACTGAGGCACGCGGTCTTTGCCGGCGAGATGGGCGCCCGCCTGTACACCCCTCTGGCCGGCCATGACATCGATCTTTTCGATGACTATTGCGAACACCTTCTCGTGCGTGACCTGACCAGCGGCCAGGTGGTGGGTACCTACCGGGTCCTCACGCCGGCGCAGGCCCGGCGCGTCGGCAGTCTCTACAGCGATACCGAGTTCGACCTCACCCGCTTGCGTGGCCTGCGTGAGCGGATGGTGGAATTGGGGCGCAGCTGCGTCCATCCCCAATACCGCCACGGCGGCGTGATCCTGGCCCTATGGGGCGCCCTGGCCGGGTTCATGGACCGCAATGACCTGGACACCATGATCGGTTGCGCGAGCATTCCCATGCTGCACGAAGGCATCGTGAGCGGGGACGTCGCCGCCAGCGTCTGGCGGCAGGTCCGCGAGCGGCACCTGGCCCCGATCGAATGGCAGGTGCGGCCGCGGCTTCCCTTGCCGGTCGAGCGCCTCGACGGCAACCTCCCGGTCGAGCCGCCCGCCCTGATCAAGGGCTACCTGCGTCTGGGCGCCAAAGTGCTGGGAGCGCCGGCCTGGGACCCAGACTTCAACACGGCGGATCTTCCGATGATTATGCGCATCGGCGATCTGCCGGCACGCTATCGGCGGCACTTCCGAAGCGCCGCGGACTCCCGGGGCCTGCGTTGACCCTCTCGATTTGCCCCTCGCGGCCAGGTGTGGGAGTCGAAGCCCGACGTCTGCGCTGAGGCCTCAGGTTCCTGCTTCGGACAGGGCAAAGGCGCGGGAGGTCCTCGCCCAGGCCGCGACCTCTTCCTGCAGCAGGTGCGCCGATTGGGGATAGCTGGACGTCCAGCCCCGAGGGACCATCAGGGTGAGGGTGGCGCCTGCGGTTTCCAGCACAAGACTCTGGGCCAGAGGGTCTCGGCGCGCGTGGCAAAGAATCACGGCCAGTCGAAGGGCGAGCAGTTGCTGCACGAACACGGGGTCGCCGAGCTGCTCCTCAAGCTTGCGCAGCTTGCCCCGATGACCCAGTACCAGCAGGCTCAGGTGGTGCAGCTCGCTCTGGGCGAAACCCGGTGCGTCGGCGTGGTCCAGGATGTACGCGCCGTGCTTGTGGTAGTCCTCATGGGCAATCTGCCTGCCGATCTCGTGCAGGCGCGCCGCCCAGACCAGGGGCTGCATCGGCGCCGAGGTGAGGTCGCGGGTGCCCGCCATCTGGGCCATGAGGCCGGCTGCCACCAGGGCCACCCGCCGTGCCTGTGTGTCATCGACGCCGAAGCGGGTGGCCAGGCGTTCGACGGTCGCGGCACGCAGGTCGGTCCCGGGTTGCTCCCGGTCCAGCAGGTCATAGAGCACGCCGTGGCGCAGGGCGCCCTGGGCGACATGGAGCGTGTCGATCTCGAGCAGATCGAACAGGGCGAGCAGCACCGACAGGCCGCCGCCGATCACGGGGCGGCGATCGTCCTTCAGGCCCTCCAGGCGCACCTTGTCGGCATGCCGGGCGGTCAGCAGCCGCTCGCGCAGCCAAAGCAATCCGTCCCGGGTCACGATCCCCGGCTCGAAGCCGCAGGCGTGCAGGACGTCGCCGACGGCGCCCACCGTGCCCGAGGACCCGTAGGCGCAGTCCCAGGCGCTGCGGGGGTAGGCGGCCAGCGCCTCGTCCAGAATGGCCTTGGCGGCGATCTCGGCGCGATCGAAAGCGCCCTGGGTGAACTCGCCTTCGGGGAAGTACTTCTGCGACCAGGCGACGCTGCCGACCCGGAAGCTCTCGAGGGCGTTCGCCGTGAAACCCTGGCCCAGGATCAGCTCGGTGCTGCGGCCGCCGATGTCCACGACGAGGCGGCGTTCATCGGACTGCGGCAGGTGGTGCGCCACGCCCTGGTAGATCAGGCGGGCCTCTTCGCGGCCGGCGATCACGTCGATGGGAAATCCCAACACCTGGCGGGCCTGTTCCAGGAAGACGTCGCGGTTGCGGGCCTCGCGCAGGGTCTGTGTGGCCACGGCGCGCACCTGGGCCGGATCGAACCCGGCCAGGCGCTCGGCGAAGCGGGACAGGCAGGCCCAGCCGCGTTGCATGGCCTCGGGGGTGAGGTTGCGGGCCTCGTCGAGGCCGCCCCCCTGGCGAACGGTTTCCTTGAGGTACTCGACGCGCTGAACGACACCATGGTCGTGACGGCCGATTTCCAGCCGGTAGCTGTTGGAGCCGAGGTCGATCGCGGCCAGAAGAGAACCGTTTTTCATTAATGGGGCGCCAGGGTCGGAGGGGGTGGCCAAGGGGCGACGGAGGGTATCAGCGCCAGATGACAGATGTGTGAATTTCCGATGACGCAAGTCGACACCGGATTTGTCACACGAATGTCACTTGGCGGACCTAGATTCACCCCTGTCTGTCACACCCAACGGCTCCTTCAACCCCAACTCAAAGGAAACATGTTATGAAATTTGCCCTGCGAATCGCGGCCGTCGGCCTGGCCTCCATGTCGCTTGCCGGCCTGGCCGCCGCTGAAGAAGTCACCGGCGCCGGCGCCTCCTTCCCCGCCCCCCTGTACGCCAAGTGGGCCGCTGACTACAACAAGGCCACTGGCGTGAAGATCAACTACCAGTCCGTGGGCTCCGGCGCCGGCATCAAGCAGATCGACGCCAAGACGGTGGCCTTCGGTGCCTCCGACATGCCCCTGCCCGACGCCGAGCTGGCCAAGAAGGGCCAGATCCAGTTCCCCACCGTCATCGGCGGTGTGGTACCCGTGGTCAACATCCAGGGCATCGCCCCCGGCCAGCTGCGCCTGAACGGCCAGGTCCTGGGCGACATCTACCTGGGCAAGATCACCAAGTGGAACGACGCGGCCGTCAAGGCGCTCAATCCCAGCCTGAACCTGCCCGATGCCGCGATTGCCCCGGTGCGTCGCGCAGACGGCTCCGGCACCACCTTCATCTTCACCAACTACCTGTCCAAGGTGAATGCCGAATGGAAGGCCAAGGTCGGTGAGGGCACCGCGGTGAATTGGCCGACCGGTACCGGCGGCAAAGGCAACGAGGGCGTCGCCGCCTTCGTGGGCCGTCTGCCCAACTCGATCGGCTACGTCGAGTACGCCTACGTGAAGCAGAACAAGATGAACTTCGCCCAGATGCAGAACGCCGCGGGCCAGTTCGTCAATCCCGACGACAGCGCCTTCAAGGCTGCCGCCGCCGGCGCCAAGTGGAACGAGAGCTTCTTCCAGATCCTGACCAACCAGCCCGGCGCCCAGTCCTGGCCCCTGACCGGTCCGACCTTCATCCTGATGCACAAGGCCCAGGACAAGCCGGCTGAGGCCGCCACTGCGCTGAAGTTCTTTGCCTGGGCCTACAAGAATGGCGACAAGACCGCCGACGATCTGGACTACGTCCCGATGCCTGCCAGCGTGAAGCAGCAGGTCGAGAAACTCTGGTCCGCTGAGATCAAGGACGGCTCGGGCAAGCCGATTGCCTTCCGCTGATCGATTCCTGCGCTCGCGCGCGCCGGTCGCCACTGTGCGATCGGCGTTCCTGGTGGAAAAACATGTCCTCTACACTCCCGGCGAACGAGGCTACCCTGGACCTGAAAGCCGTGATTTCCCCTTCTCAAAGGCGGGCACAGCCCCCCGTGCCCACCCGTCGTGCCGGCGCTCCCTTGGTTGACCGGGCCTTCGCCTGGGCTTCCAAGGGCGCGGCGCTCCTGACCCTGGGCCTGCTCCTGGCCATCCTCGGCTCGCTGGTCGTCGGGGCCTGGCCGGCCATCTCCGCCTATGGCCTGGGCTTCTTCACCAGCACCACCTGGGACCCGGTGGCCGACCAGTTCGGCGGCCTGGTCATGATCTACGGCACCCTGGTCACTTCGCTCATTGCACTCTTGATCGCGGTCCCGGTCAGCTTCGGCATTGCCCTGTTCCTCACCGAGCTGTCTCCGTCCTGGCTCAAGCGCCCCCTGGGCACCGCCATCGAGCTGCTGGCGGCCGTGCCCTCCATCGTGTATGGCATGTGGGGCCTTCTGGTGTTCGGCCCCATCCTGGCCGCCTGGGTGCAGCAGCCGCTGCAGTCCCTGCTGGCCGGCGTGCCGGTGCTGGGCGCCCTGGTGTCCGGCCCCCCGGTGGGCATCGGCGTGCTCTCGGCCGGCATCATCCTGGCCATCATGATCATTCCCTTCATCGCCTCGGTGATGAGGGACGTGTTCGAGGTGACGCCTCCCATGCTCAAGGAGTCGGCCTACGCGCTGGGCTCCACCACCTGGGAGGTGATGTTCAAGGTGGTGCTGCCTTACACCAAGGGCGGCGTCATCGGCGGCATCATGCTGGGCCTGGGCCGCGCCCTGGGCGAGACCATGGCGGTCACCTTCGTGATCGGCAACTTCAACCAGCTGGACAACTTCAGCCTGTTCGCCCCCGCCAACAGCATCACCTCGGCCCTGGCCAACGAGTTCGCCGAGGCCGCCTCCGAGATGCATCAGGCGGCCCTCATTTACCTGGGCCTGGTGCTGTTCGTCATCACCTTCATCGTGCTGGCCCTGTCCAAGCTGCTGCTGGCGCGCCTGCAGAAGAACGAGGGGAAGAAGTCATGACCGCCTCCACCGGTGTGGCCAAGTACAAGGCACGCAAGCGCCTCAACGCCATCGCCCTGACGCTCTCGCTGGCGGCCATGGCCTTCGGTGTCTTCTGGCTGGTCTGGATCCTGTTCGAGACCATCCGCCTTGGCATAGGCGGCCTGTCCTGGGCCACCCTGAGCCAGATGACGCCCGCGCCGAACGAAGAGGGCGGCATCGCCAACGCGATCTACGGCTCCTTCCTGATGGTCACGCTGGCGACCTTCGTCGCTACGCCCATCGGCATCCTGGCCGGCGTCTACCTGGTCGAATACGACCGCGAAGGCTGGCTGGGCCGGTTGACCCGCTTCGTCAACGACATCCTCCTGTCGGCGCCGTCCATCGTCATCGGCTTGTTCGTCTACGCCGTCATCGTGGCCCGCTTCAAGCAGTTCTCGGGCTGGGCCGGCGTCGCCGCCCTGGCGCTGATCGTGATCCCGGTCGTGATCCGCACCACCGAGAACATGCTCTCCCTGGTGCCCTCGGCCCTGCGGGAAGCGGCTTACGCCCTGGGCACGCCCAAGTGGAAGGTCATCACCAGCATCACCCTGCGCGCCGCCCGCGCCGGCGTGGTGACCGGGGTGCTGCTGGCCGTGGCCCGCATCTCCGGCGAGACCGCGCCCTTGCTGTTTACCGCCCTGAACAACCAGTTCTGGACCTCCAACCTCTCCGAGCCGATGGCCAGCCTGCCGGTGACCATCTTCAAGTTCGCGATGAGCCCCTACGAGAACTGGCAGCAGCTGGCCTGGGCCGGCGTCTTCCTCATCACCCTGGCCGTGCTGGGCCTGAACATCCTGGCCCGCGTGGTCACCCGCAACAAGATCTGAAGAGGCCGCACCATGATGGATACCGCGACCCCCGCCCAAGCTTCCTCCGCCACCTCGGCCGGTCTCCGGCCCAAGCTCTCGGTGCGCGACCTGAACTTCTATTACGGCGGCTTCCATGCCCTCAAGGGCATCAACCTCGACATTCCCGAGAAGAAGGTCACCGCCTTCATCGGCCCCTCGGGCTGCGGCAAGTCGACCCTGCTGCGCACCTTCAACCGCATGTTCGAGCTCTATCCCGAGCAGCGGGCCGAAGGCCAGATCCTGCTCGATGGCGAGAACCTGCTGGCCTCGAAGGAAGACGTCGCCCTGATCCGCGCCAAGGTGGGCATGGTGTTCCAGAAGCCCACGCCCTTCCCGATGTCGATCTACGACAACATCGCCTTCGGCGTGCGTCTGTTCGAGAATCTCTCGGCCTCCGACATGGACGACCGTGTCGAATGGGCGCTGCGCAAGGCGGCCCTGTGGACCGAGGTGCGTGACAAGCTCGATCAGAGCGGCTCCGGGCTCTCGGGCGGGCAG
>JACCEA011267443.1_pt1 | contig 13386 bp, 16 predicted proteins | sample 7449851 | NCBI WGS metagenome assembly JACCEA01 (sample SAMN15323453, study PRJNA562643) | freshwater metagenome | isolation source: river surface water | place: USA:Blue River Watershed | collected 2017-08-18 | reverse complement strand
CACCCTTCGTCGTGACCCTTCGCCTCACCCTTCGTCGTGACCCTTCGTCGTGACCCTTCGCCTCACCCTTCGTCGTGACCCTTCGTCGTGACCCTTCGTCGTGACCCTTCGCCTCACCCTTCGACGTATACGGGTTCTATAGCCGTGGCCTGGGCCTGGCCACTCAGGTCCCTCCCCGAAATTTTGAAAATTTCTCAAACTTTCATGTTACAACCGAACAAATCTGAGCAAACTTTCATGTTACAACCGAACAAATCTGAGCAAACTTTCATGTTACAACCGAACAAATACTGACATAACCAGTTACAAACCACAATCCTGAACTACAATCGCGCGCATGCCTATACCAGATTCCATCCTCAAAGAAGACCTTGAAGCCTTTCTCAATAGAGAAATATCAAGTAAAGAACTTGCCAAGAGGACCGGCTACCACGAGGTTTCCCTGCGTAGAGCCATCAAACGCCCGCCAAAACCACCACAGCCGAAGAATAAATCAGCCCTGATCGCTACCAGAAAAGCATTCCGAGCGACACTGGCACACTTGCCTGTAGCAGAAATACAACGCTTGGCCCATGTGAGCTTGTCTACGGCGAACCGAATCAAAAAGGCAAACAGATGAACACCGAATGGCAGCTGGAAGACTTGTCTCTGCACCAGAAACCTCCACCACCCGTATCCGTACCCAGCACTACGGACCTCAAGGATTTAAACCTTGACAGGGAACTACACGACACATACGTAGAGGCCAAAAACTACCTAGAGAGCGTACTTGGCAACCCAGAGTACCCACCCAACCAAGTAGCCCAAACCTTCAACACCATCAATGCGATCCTGAAAGAGATTACTAAGACGCAGACGGATGTCTACAACGCGGAGCGAATCAAGAAGCTAGAACTTGCCATGATTCACGCGCTAAAACTTGCACCCGTAGAGATACAAGACGCCTTCTTTGCAGAATTTGAGCGGTTAAGTAATGAATGAAACACTAAATCGCATCCGTACAAGCGTTAGAAGCATCTACGGATTAGGAAACCTTGACGAATGGATAAGCAAAAACACACGCTTGTCTGGGAAACCTTACTCATTCGCCGATTATGAGTACCAAATCCCAATCATTAAAGACGATGCCAAGAAGTCTATCATTGTTAAGCCCGCACAAGTAGGGCTTTCAGAACTTGCTTACCGCTGGGCAGTAGCAAGTTGCTGCGTGGTTGAAGACTTTACCTGCATCTACATCTTCCCAACGACGACTGACGCTGAGCGAAATAACAAGACTCGTATTGACCCAATGATTGCGGAGTCCCCAGAGCTGCGCAGACTTGTTAGCACGAATATTAACAACTCGGAGATGAAGCAGTTCGGTCGCAACAGCTTCTTGATGTTTAGAGGTACGAAATCAGCTACAGCCGCCCTGAGCACACCGGCTAATGCACTTGTGCTCGATGAATTCGATAAGTGCGATATAGACGTAGCCACCACCTACGTATCCCGCTTGCAAAACCGCCCCCACAAGCTGCAAAAAGTGTTCTCTACCCCTACTATTAGTAAGTATGGTGTGGATAAAGAGGCCCAAACTGCTACAAGACTACTGCATTTCGCAACTTGTGTCCACTGTAATCACTCATTTCTACCCGATTATTTCGCACATGTGAAGGTTCCTGGGTGGGATAAGCCGCTAGAAGAGATTACTAAAAGCAACTTGAACACTACGAATTGGCGCGGAGCAAACTTGTTTTGCCCCAAGTGTGGGCTTGATCCGCAGCTTCATCACACTAGAATGCAGTTTGTAGCAGAGAATTCGAGCGAAAACCACGATGCAAATGCTTGGTATGTGTCTCCTTTTAGTGCGCATAACATCATAAAGCCTAGTTATTTGGTGCAAGTTAGCACGCAATACAGCAAATATAGTGAGTTTAAGAATCAATCTCTAGGTATAGTAGCGGAAGATAAGAATGAAGCTATTACCGAAGATGATATAGACCAAGCGCAGCGCTTCCATGACTTGAGTTCTAGCGAGTTTCATGTGATGGGCAGCGACATGGGGTTAACCTGTCACATTTGTATTGGGCGGATTGCTACGGATGGGACTTTTGTTATCGTGCATAGGGAGAAGGTTCATTACACCATGTTTGAGAAGCGTTCAGCAGAACTTGCTGCGCGTTACCGCGTGGTGCTGCATGTGATGGATAGCCAGCCCTATACAGACTTGGTGACGCGGATTTGCAAGGCGCGCCCCCATAATTGGGGAGCTATGTTTGTGACCTCGAAATCACCTCAGATGTTTACCCTGAAGTCGCAGGATGAGGATGAGAAGGAAGGGAAGATGGACTTGAGACTTGTAAAGGTTAACCGTACAGCTGCGCTTGACGCCCTGCTTGGGGTTATCAAGGCCGGGACTTGGGGAATCCAAAAGTCAGAGCACGATGGGGAATATAAGGCGCAGATGTTGAGCCTTAAGCGCGTCCAGAAGTTTACGAAGGATGGTGAGTTAACCTACGTCTGGGAGAAGACTGGAGATGAGAACGATCACTTCCACTTTGCAACCTTGTACTTGTATATCGCCACTCAAATGCGAGGCATGGTGGGTGGGATTAGCAGCGTGAGTGCTGCGATTCCGCTGGTGTTTCGGTTTAAGCCGGGAATCTGAGATACAAAAGGCCAGTTTGAACTGGCCTTTTCTCTACCTGCAATTTACCATTCGCGCATAGCGCGAGCGGCGACACCATAATTCTAGGATACCTATGTTTGAATTCATTACTGATCTGTTCAAGCCCAACGTACAGGCGGGGCCAGGAAGCTTGCCGCCTGTGGCGTTGCCGAAGCCGCCCAAGGGTCAGACCACGATCCCCAGCTATAAGACGCAGGTGGGTCGGGCGACGAGCGCTCTACCCCAAGGGGATCGCAGGTTAGCCAATACGGACGTTACGACTTACCGCACAGGGGCGAATACCCGCGCGGTGATCCGCGATATGGCGGCGTCCTCCCCAGACTTGTCTGCGGCAATCAACAGCTACTTGCGAGTCGGTATCCCTAACCGCTACACTGTGATTGCGCGGGATATGGATGGTACGATTAACCGGGATGCTACGCGCGTTGCCCAAGAAATGCTTCGTCGTTTGACGATGGTAGGGGATGGCACGCTGGGGTACAACCCTGCGACGGATTTGCAGTCGGTATCTGAAAGCCTTGGTAAGGAGTTGCTGCTTTACGGTGCTATGGGGCTGGAAGTTGTGCTGGACAAAAGCCGCACGCCATCTTATTTCCAACCTGTAAGCGTCACGAAGATTCAGTGGAAAGAGGAAGCGGATGGCATCTACCCTATTCAGGTAGTGGCTGGAGAAGAGATTAGCCTCGATATTCCTACGTTCCAGTACGTCAGCGTAGATCAAGACTTGCTATCGGCATATTCGGATAGCATGCTGGAGAGTTCCATTCAGGCGATTTTGGCTGATGGTTATTTTCTTAACTCACTTCGCCAATCTATGCAGCGGGTTATCCAACCACGCTTGATTGCTACGCTGATTGAGGAGAAAGTTAAGGAGGGGGTTCCCCCGGAAATTGTGAATGACCCCGAGAAGTTGGGTGCGTTTTACACGAATTTAATCGAGCAGCTTACAACGCAGCTTACGGACCTGCAGCCGGAGGAAGCACTTGTTAGCTTCGATAACGTAGAGTACAAGATGCTGTCGCCGGATTCATCCGGTGGACGGGTTGGCGAGACACTTGCTGCTGTGCAGAAGTTGATCGAGTCGAAGCTTGCTGCTGGTAGTAAGACTGTACCTGCTGTGCTTGGGCGAGAGAGTGGGGCGAATGCTGCGACGACTTCAACGATGCTGTTCCTGAAGAATGCAGACGTAGTGCGCCGCAAGTTGAACTTGATTTACAGCCGCGCTTTGACGGTTTCGCTACGCCTGCTTGCACAAGATGTGTATGTGGAGTTTGCCTATGACGAGCTGGACCTGCGCCCAGACGGTGAATTGGAAGCATATAAGGTGATGAAGCAGAGCCGCACGCTGGAGCTGCTGTCGTTGGGCTTGATCGAAGACGACGAGGCTTCGATCAACTTGACCGGGCGCTTGACCCCAGATGGCATGGCACCCTTGTCAGGCACGATGTTCAAATCTGGGTCTGCAAATATTGGCAATCCCCAATCTCAAACCTCTACAATGGGCGTCAAGGATGAGTTGAAGCCCTCGACACCTGCGAAACCTAAATCCTAAAGGAAAAATCATGAAAGTCTGGTACGGAACTGAGAAGAGTTATGACGCTGTGCTTGATGCACAGGTTCAATTGAAGGCGATGCTGAAGGCGAATCCTGGTCTGGATGCGTTTGAACCACCCTCGCTGCTTGAGGTAGAAGATGGGGTGGGCCTTGTGAGTATTGCAGGTTCGCTTATTAACGGTAGCGCCGGATGGTTAGCCATGTTCGGCGTTACAGGTTATGACGATATTGCCGAAGCCTTGCTGGAAGGGGTGTCCGATAAGGGTGTGAAATCTATTGTGTTGCAAGTGAATTCACCCGGTGGAGATGCGAAAGGGGTGAGGCAACTTGGGGACTTGATTAAGAACGTGGGGACGGTGAAGCCGGTGAATGTCTATGCAGACAGTATCGGTAGCGCTGCTTACTGGTTGGGTTCTGCAGGCGGACACATCACACTTGACGAGATGGGACTTGCTGGGTCGATTGGTGCGCTGATTGTGCATACGGATCTCAGCAAGCAGCTGGAACAGGATGGCGTTAAGAAGACGATTATTCGTGCAGGGGCCAATAAAGCACTTGCCAATCCGATTGAGCCGTTGACGGATGAGGCGCGGGCGGGGCTGCAAGAGATTGTGGATACGTCGCGCGACTTGTTTGTCAATGCAGTAGCCGAGAATCGTGGGGTTACTGCGGCGACGGTGGAGAGCAGCTTCGGTCAAGGGAAGGAATTCATGGGCCACAAGGCGGTCGCGGTCGGCTTGGTTGATAAAGTCGGCACCCTGGAAGACGCCATTGCGCACTCCAAAGCGCTGCAAAAAGGGTTCAAAGCGACGAAAGCCGTCAAGGTTTAAGCTTCTGTAGCTTTAGACCCTTGCGGCATATGCTATAACCACCGAAAATCCGACACATAGATTCTTACGAGGTACTCAATGAAGAAAAAACTTACTCCCGAGCAGTTGGCAGCTATCGCTGCTGGCGCAACCTTGGAAGCAGTTTTGGCCTCCACCGTTGATACTGGCGCAGGCGCTGGCTCCGACGAGGATGATACCTCGGACGATGCCCAAGCCGCTCTGTTTGCCCAGAACGAGCAACTGGTGGCCCTTACTGCCGAAGTGGAAACGCTGAAAGCTGCGAAACTTGAAGCCGACACGAAGTTGGCGGAAGCTAATACTGCACTCGAAGCTGCTACCGCATCTTTGAGCACCGCCAGTGCAGCTTCAGCAGCGATGTCGGAAACCATTATGGGCCGTGTGAAGAATATGAGCATTGCCCTGAACGTAACTGCTCCCGAAACTTGTGAAGACCCAGTTGCGCTGGTAGCTCTTCATGCAGATTTGGATGAGAAGTTTAAGGCGAAGTTCGCTGCTGGTCGCGTAAGCGCAGTGTCGAATAAGCCTGAATCTAAGGCTAAACCATCGTGGACGCAGGGCCTGATGGCGGCTGCATCTAAAATCCAAGTTTACTAATCAAGGAGCGAGAAATGAAATTTAACATCGTAGAAACGATTTACTCGGAAAAGGTTAAGACCGTCCGCCTCGGTACTGCTGCTGCCAATGGTCAGTACGGTCACGAGGAAGTCGGTAAGGCTGTCAAGCTGAGCGGCGAAAGTGCTTATGTACTGTGCGCTGCTGGCGACCCTATCGAAGGCATTGTGAGTTCGAGCAACCTTGCAGAGCAAGGCACAGTTGATGGCTTCGCAATCGGCGGCATCATCTCCACCGGCTACAAGGAAGTTACGTTCGACGGTTTGCAAGCTACCCCTGGTACTGGTGTAATTGCCATCGGTGATTACGTGCTTACCGGAACGGTGGTTGCTAAGGGCACTGCTCTGACCGGCCAACTGAAGGTTGTGAAAGCTACGTCGCAAACTCCAGGTGCCTACAAGGCTCGCGTAGTTTCGCTGGGTCAAGCAGGTACTGGTGCAGTCGGCACTGTCGGCACTGTCGAACTGTTCTAAACAAGGAGTACAAAATGAAATTTGGTATTATCACTGACAACAACGGCGGCGTAGATCAAGTCGAAATCGACTTGGCACTCGTGGCCGACGCTAAGGCATCGGGTGCTAAACACCCACTTGCTCACTTGGACGATACGGTTGCGACTGCTGAAGGCTTGCCTACGGCTCGCCAACAGGTATATGCCCAGATGGGCCTGCATCGCCGCGACATCAAGCTGGGTCAAGCAATGGACGCTACCGTCTACGCTACCCAGATGGGCTTGACTGGACCTACGACTGCTGATGGCTCTATCACTGGCCGACTGGTTACGCAAGCATTCTTGTTTGATGCTATCGAAGGTACGCTGCGGTCGAATGACTACGGCATCCTTGGCATCTTCAACAGTCGTGCCGCACAAGTGGACTCCATCGCTGCTACCAAGTTTGATCGCCCGATCTTCAACTTGAAGCGCGCCGAAGGCCCTCGTAGCCGTGCCATTGCCCAGCTGGCCGAGCCTGCTCGCATGCTGACGCTGACTGTCTCCGACAACAGCTACAAGATTCCCGGCACGTCGATCGGTATCGAGTACAGCGACCAGTTCGCCCAATCGACGACCTTGCCTATTCTGACGATGGCGATTACTCGCCAAGCCGAAGAAGAAGCAATGGAACGTGTTGAAGACTATCTGCTGTCGTTCCTGAATGGTGACGCTGACATCGGCATGGCCGCTCTGGCGTCTGTGTCCGGCGCGGTGAAGAATGCTAAGACTGACTTTGATAGTGCACTGACTACTGCCGGTACGCTGTCTCAGAAGGCTTGGGTTAACTGGCTGTTTGCTGGTTCGCGCTTCCGTCAGATCGACACCATCATCACCGACATGGCTGGCGCACTTGCGATTGAGCAGCGTTCGGGTCGTCCTACGGTGCAGACTGATAACGCTACCTCTAAGCGTATCGACGTTGGCATGGACATCCTGAACCCAACGTGGCCAGATGAAGTCAAGATCGTTATTTCGCAAGACCCCTCGTGGCCCGCGAATACGGTGGTAGGCTTCGACAGCCGCTATGGCTACCATGTGGTCAACAGCACTGTGCTGGCCTACGAAGGTATGGAACAATTCGCCATCCGTCGCAGCACGAAAATGAGATTTGACCAAGGTTCTGTGGCTTACCGCCTGTATGACCAAGCTTGGTCTGTCCTGACCCTGACGGTCTAATCTAAGAGTGGCCTACGGGCCACTCTCTAATTTGGAGCAGTAGAATGAGTAAAGACGAGAAGCCTGAACCAGTTAAACTACAGGGTAAACTATACCGAGCCGTCCACGGACGTATGGTTGATGTGGAGACTGGGCAGGAGTTTGTAGGTGCTCCCGTAGAGGTTAAGAAGGTTACTGCATGGATGCAGTCTCAGATTGACGCTGGAAAGATTGAAGCAGTCTGAGGCGCAAAACAACAGAAGCCAAAGCCCGCTCAAAGCGGGCTTTTCTGTAACCAAAATCGCCCTCAAAAATCTCCAAGTCCTACAATGGTTCCTCATCCCAAAGAGCCTGTAAATGAGTCCATATACCACCTATGATGAAGTGCGCGCCGTTTTAGGCGTGAGCGATGAAGAGTTGGAAGATGCGACTCTCTCCCTCCCCCTCTATGTGCAGCAACTGGAGCTAGAACTTGAATCTGTGTATGTCAGCCTACCAAGCATGTACACAGGCATCCAAGCGCTAGACCCAGCTCTCCGAACCCCTCAGCAGCAAAAACTGTTCGACATAGTACAGGTTTACTCAGCTTATGCAACCGGCAAAATCCTACTCGTGAGCGCTCCACGTTTCGCGCCTAAGAGGATTTCGGATGGACGCGCAGAGGTAGAGCGAGTGTCAGACCCATTTGCAACTCTCAGGGATGACCTTGAACAAACTCTAACAGCTTTGCGAGCAAGGCTTGTCAGGGCGCTGGAGGCTTTGAATGTAGTCTTCCAACCTACAGTGGGTCGAGTCTACTTCGGCGCTGCAGGCTTGTCAATCAACCCCATTACGAACGTCTAATGCGAATCCTCAAAGTCTTCACCTCTAAAGCCTGTGCACCTTGCAAGGCCATGAAGCCGCTCATCAAAGACCTGGACATGGCGGTAGTGGAAATTGACATTGATGATGCCCCTGAACTTGCTGCACGAAATGCAGTTCGCAGCGTACCAACGTTGAAGCTGTTTGAAAACAACGACCTACTGCGCACTAGCGTAGGGGGCCTGTCTCGAATCCAACTACTTGACTTTGTAAAATGAAACTTGCCGCAGCAGCCGTCTACTTCGACCGGGATAGCGTCTACGACGGCTATACCAGCGCGCTGCTGTTTAAAGCACAATTCGCCTCCTATGATGGTAGCCAACCAGACGGCAGCTTCTCCCGCCGCCGAACCATATCTGTAGGGCCGTCCATCACCCACCCTGCACGAAGTGTTGTCACCGTACATGGGGAGAAGTGGATCGTAGGGGAGTTCATCACGGACGGGTTCTTTGACAAGCCCATACGCAAAACAGCATCAGCAAAACTTGTGACGGACTTGTTCCAATTTGTCTCTCCAGGTAACGCAGCGTTGAATCTCCCAGGGGCTGTTAGCGCTTACGGACAAGAGCGCTACCTCAAGGATACGGTCAACACACCTACCACTTCTGACTACAGTCCGCAGTATGAGATTACGTTTGGGTCGAATGAAGTAGTTCCCGATGAATACTTCTTGCGCAGCTCCACAGACCTGTATCATGTGCGTACAGTCTACACCGCACTTGAAGGTTTCCAAGTTGCCACTGCAGACTTGATAGGTGTCACCAATTACGGTGAGAATAAGTTTGTCACAGTAAAGACTGCAGGGGTCATCGACCCCATTACGGAACTACCTGCTGCAGGTGTTACCACAACAGGTATTTTGATGTACGCTTATAAGCTGTACTATCATGCTACGGAAGCTGACCCACGAAATAACCAAGGGGATAAAACCTTGATAGTGGCTAAGAGTGCGCTTACACCTGTGAATGGCTCCACACTCGCAATCGACAGCCAACCCTACCGCATCTTTGGTATCAACAGTTATCACGATTCCTGGAACTTACGTGTTCGGAGGGCGTGATGGCAGGCGATGGTGGAGCTGCAGCCTTTAAAGCCCGCCTGAAGGCTGTGATGCCTACGATTGAGGCAGAGATAAACACGAAGTATCGAAAACTTGTCAGGAAAGTTTTCACGGATTTAGTAGAGAACTCCCCGCAGTGGTCTGGAAACCTTGCATCGAATTGGCGCATCGGTTCAGGAGGATACGCCCAAATTGCAGAATATAATCCGCAAGACTGGTACATGGAAAATCCATACCAAATGGGAGATGACCCTGCCGTAGCCATGACACTTATGCGTGAGATGTCCAAACTCGACTCCATCACTTATAAGTCTCCAGTGCGCATCTTCAACCCCACACCCTACGCGGCAGAGGTGGAAGTGGGACAAGGCCCAAATGGCAGGCTCATCAGAGATGTAAACAAACTTGCCGAGTACGGCGGTGTAGCTATGATTGGCTATGTCAACCAGAAGTACAGCTTGCTAGGCGGAAAGAATAGCATATGATAATTACCAGAGAAATGGCTCGACAAGCCATAACCACACGTATTCAAAGTCTGAAAGCTACTTTCAGCCCCTACGCTGTCGCTGTCGAATACGACAACATGAACACGGTCAACCGTGCGACACAGAGCAACCCGTTCTTGGGTGTCACGCTTGTCTATATCGACGGCATGCAGATTAACCTCGGGCCGAACAGCCAGCATCGTCCAATGGGTACATTGGTGCTAGAGGCCTGGGACAAAGAGGGGGCGGGCACGGCTCGCATGAACGCCCTGTTGGACCACTTCTACCGTGGTGTGCAGATGACGGATAGCATGGCCCCTGTACGCACGCATGCGGCCCGCTTCGCGTCGAAACGGACCCCAGAGCAAGGGTGGATTGCCCAATCTGCCCTGATTCCCTTCTGGTACGACAGTGAATGAGTCACAAGATAGCTTACTGTAACCCCACCCAACCAGCAAGTGTAGCACAAACACTTGCTGGTTTTTCTTTGTCCGGATATTCTACAGCTAACTAATTCTGTTAACTGGAGAAATATATGCCTCTCGCTAGTTCCTCACTTGTCCAAGTACGATACATTAAAGAAGCTTCTTTCGGTGTGACCCCTGCAGTAGGGAATCCTAAGAACCTGAGAATTACAGGGGAGAGCTTAAGCTACAACCTCTCAAAAAGTAGCTCAGAAGAAATCAACGCATACCGCGCCGTAACCAGCATGATCGCTACTTCTGCAGAAGCAAGTGGTAGTATCAACGCTGAGATGCAGTTTGGCGAGTACGACGAGTTGATGGCAGGCGTACTGCAGAGCACTTGGGGCGCATTCGGTACGAACGGGCTTGGGACGGCATTCTCTGCAACCCTGACTGCCAGCACTATCACTGCAGGTACAGCTACCGCTGGCACGAGTCTGTTTACGCTGCTGAAAGCTGGTCAGTGGTTTACGCTTAGTGGTACAGGCACTGCTAATGATGGTAAGTTGTTCCGCGTCAGCAAGGTTACACCCCCCACCTCCACGGTCATCACGCTTGACACTGGTACCCCTGCGACTCCGGGTGGCCCGTATGCAGCTACGGTACTTAGGGTGTCGCGTCTGTCGAACGGTACGACCCAGCCGAGCTATACCATTGAGCGGGCATCCACTGATACTAGCGAATTCTTCGCCTTCCGTGGGATGACGCCAAGCTCTTTGAAGCTCAGCATTTCCTCGGGGTCGCTGTCCACGATGGAGTTTGCTTTCATGGGCCGGGACGCAGTGGCGGCTAACGCTACCACTCTTCCAGGTGTACCGGTTGCTTCGCAAGCTTTCCCAATCATGTCGGGTGTGTCCGGTACGGCTTGCGCACTTTGGGCTAAGGGTGCCCCACTTGCCGGTACGTTCGTGAACTCGATTAGCTTGTCTTACGATAACACCCTGCGCGCACAATCTGCAATCTGCAGTTTGGGCAGCATTGGTATCGGTAGCGGCACGATCAACGTCACGGCTGACCTCGAAGTTTACTTCGCAACTGGCCGTGCTTTCTACGACGAGTTCCTGTCCAACACAGACATGGAAATCGCGTTCACGGCTTTTGACACCCAAGGTAACGGCTACGTCTTCACCTTGCCTAAAGCCAATATCAGCAGCTACTCGATCAGTGCTGGCGGCAAGGATCAAGACCTGATGGCATCCATCAGCGTGACCGGTCTGCTTGACTTGGGTAATGCTGATGCAGCTTTGCGCAAGGTCATGTTCATCGACCGCGTGGGTGCTGCTCTGGTTCCTTAACGTCTCCTGTGGTCGGTTTGCACCGTCCTTTGCCCTCCAGGTGGAAATCTGGAGGGCTTTTTGCATTCGTGCAGCTATAATCGGCGAGCCGGTTGCCGGTAAACCACAGGATCAAACATGACTGCCAAAACTGCCCCCAAGGCCGTAGACCTTTTCGCTGACTTTGCCGTAAACGAGGCCCTTTCCCAAGACGGTGTTTGGGTACCCTATACCGGCGACGTTGAATTTCTCATTGCCCGCGCCGGTAACAAGAACTACCGCAAGGTTGCACAAGCCCTGTATAAAAAGAACGAGCGCATGCTCGATTCAAAGACCGATGCTGCCAATGAGAAGCTGACGGAGATTGTTGTGGAGTCGATGGCTAAAGGCATCCTCCTGAACTGGCGCGGCAACGTCCAATTCCAAGGCCAAGACCTGCCCTACAGCCTGGACAATGCCCGCAAGCTCCTTGCTCACGAACGCTTCCGTGACTGGGTTGATGCACAGGCAAAAGATGAGGCACAGTTCGCAGCTGTCCAAGCGGACGAAAACGAAAAAAACTAATTGAGGTTATTGGGTGGCAGATGGAGTGGGGAAGCAAAATGGATATGCTTCTGCAAATGCAGGAGCAAGGACATGAACCCCCCGCTCTGAGGGATAAACCTAAGCTGCTCGATAGACTTCAGTGGTACTTTGAATGTTTCTACGAGTTGACAGGAGATAGAGGATATACTCAAGGTTATCCTTTAGGCTTGTCAACTCGGCAAATCTATGATTACTGGAGCATATTTGGACTGTACAACTTTGATGACTTCTACTCTAAGATTAAACTGATAGACCAGATATGGCTACAGAAGACGAGAGAGAAGTCGGATAAGGAATCCAAGGCGAAGCAAACACCAAAGGGTTCTGCGCCACCTAGGTTGCAATCAGGCTAACTTCCAAAATGCCTGAATCGCAACCGAACCACCCAAAACCCTTGAAACAGGGTAGAATCCCGGCGATGCCGGGATTTTTTACGCCTGAAGCGGGATGATATGGCCGATCTAAGTTACATAGTCGAAGTAAGTGGCACCAATAAATTGGACCAACTTGCTACGTCTGTTAATAAAGTGACAGCCGCGCTTGACAAAGGCAAAGACAACGCCCGAAAACTTGCTGAGTTCAAGAAAGCCCTCGACGGAATGGGCGCATCGCTTGGCGGTTCGCAAGGTCTACAGAAGGGCTTCAAAGACAGCATCGGTGGATTGGGTGCGACGCTTGAGCGGGAGATGAAAGAGCTGCGGCAGGTTATATCGACCTCCGCTGCAGGTTTTCAAGCTGAAGGCAAGAAGGCAGGGCAGGCAGTTGCTACAGGGATGGAGGCAGGACTTGCCCAAGCGGAAGCGAAGATCAAAGCGGCAGGGGCTGCTAACCTAAAGCTGAACGCTAAGTATGCAACCGACATTGAAACTGCCACAAGGCAGATTCAGGAAAAGGGTTCGTCTGCGATGTATCGTGGGCTACAGACCCGCGCTACCAATATGCAGCGCATATTGGAGAGCGGCGCTAAAGACGCTGTTGCAGTTGCTCAAAGAACTTACGGGACAGACTTCGTAGCTGCAGTTCAGAAGGGCCTTGCAGGCGAGTTCAGGACTTTGCAGACTTACGAACAAGCAACGATAGAGATGCGTCGCAAGCAACACGAACGCATGATTTCAGACGGGCGCAAAGCTGCGGCGGATTTGGCCGCTGCAACCGCCAATATGAAAGGCAAAACTGCGACTAAGCTGACTACTGAGGATGACACTCGCCGAATGCTGGGTATTCCCACACGCAGTGAGATGAACACGCATTCTGCAAGTATCCGCAGCCAGATGCAAGCAGAAGCAGATAAGCTTGCCATGAAAGGCAAAACTGCGACTAAGCT
>JACCEA010566712.1_pt1 | contig 13389 bp, 9 predicted proteins | sample 7449851 | NCBI WGS metagenome assembly JACCEA01 (sample SAMN15323453, study PRJNA562643) | freshwater metagenome | isolation source: river surface water | place: USA:Blue River Watershed | collected 2017-08-18 | reverse complement strand
TTCATGTCTTTGCCTCCTCCGTCCATGCCGCGCGATCGCTCCCGCGTAAAACGCATCAAGTTGTCTGCCTCGTCGATGGCGCGCCGTTGTTCACTGCGATTGGTGTCGCTGTTTTGGCGAATCATGGCTTTCAATTGCGTGATGCTCTGTGCCAAGGTGCTGATGTGGGACTGCAATCGCTGCTTTTCTTGACGTGCATTGTCCGTGGCCGCGTCCACGTCGCGCAACTGACGCAGCAACTCGCCGCGGTATTGTCCCTCTCCCTCGGGCGGCAACCGCGCCAATTCCTCTTGGATGTGTTTCTTTTGCCGACCCAGATTGGCGAGGTAGTCCTTGGTGTCGTGCAACTCTTGGTTCTTGCGCTTCAACGCACGGATGGCATCTTCCAACTCCTGCATGCGATCGCGCAAGGTGCGGTGGAAGGTGGTGGTGGACTGGATGCCGCGCATTGTTTGACTGGTGAGGTCCTTGACACTGTTGCTCAAGCACCGCAATCCCGATTCCAAATCCTTGATGCCCGCGCAATCCTCGCCGAACTCCAACCCGTCCACACCGCCTTCTTCATTTCCATCACCCCTCTGACCTCTCTCTCCACTGGTGCCGCGTCCTCTGCTTCGGTCGTGCCCTCTGCTTCCATTGTCCTCATCGTAATCTGCTGCTGCTGCTGTTGACATGGGTGGTGGTCGCCGCCGGGTGAACTGCTGCTGTTGCCGCTGCTGCATCATGCGTCGTCGATCGACCGCGCGGTGCTGTGCAACCCGTTCGTCGTACTCGCGGCGACGGGCTTCAAACGCAGCACGAAGACGTTCATATCGCGCGCGGTCATCATCCACATTGTCATGTTCGCGACCATTCATTCTGAGGGTGCTGTTGTCACTCGTTCTTTCTCTCTTTCTTTCTCAGTTTCTTTTTCTCCAATCCGCAGAGCTTCCATTCAAGTGCGTATATTCTCGCGACAGATTATTTTGCGCACGACACAAATTAGAGGAATTCCTCTAATGTCCACGGAGAAGAAGTGGTGGTGTCCATGGCGCGGTTGGCCAATTGGTCTGCAACGCGATTGTGCGCGCGGTCGATGTGGGCCAAGGTTACGTCGATCGTGCGATCGGTGCGACGCAACCACTGCAATTGCTCCATTGCTTTCCGGTGCAGCGTTTGCAGTGCCTCGCTTTTCACTTGGTACCGACCTTGCAATTGCCGCACAACAAGTTGCGAATCTCCTTCGATGACCACACGGTGGTTGGAATGGTCGCCGTCTTCGCACCCACCTTTTCCTTCTTCTTCCACTTCCCTTCCTTCCATCTGTTGGAGATGTTGCTGAAGTGCATGTAGACCCAGAAGCAGTCCTGTGTATTCCGCGACATTGTTGGTGACGCCGTTTTGTCCGAGAAACACGAAGCCTTGCCACACCAACGAATTGTCGCGCCAGACTGCCGCACCCGCACCGCCTTTTCCAGGGTTGCCACGGCTTCCTCCATCAAAGCGCATGCGCCAACGATGATGCGCGTTTTCCATGTCTTCTTTGTTTTCCATGTCTTCTTTGTCTTCTTTGTCTTCTTTGTCTTCTTTGTCTTCTTTGTCGTCTTTGTCTTCTTTGATCTGCGGTTGATTGATTATCACTTCCAGAAAAAAATAGAATATTCTTCAATTGTGTTACCATCAACATAATGTTTTTTTTCCGCCTGAGAACCAGGAATAAAAAAACAACGATTTCTGAACAATGTCCTTCGTGGAAGATCGCTTTACCCTGTTTCACTATTTGTGCAAAAACGGGCATTTCGAACTTGCGCGCGAATGGTGGGATTGTGACAACGACGAGACGTTTCAACAGACGGAGTTGGCACGCCAAATCCGTGTGTTTGGCGACACCTGTGCCAATGGACACCTCGACATTGCGCAGTGGCTGGCATCGCAATTTGGTTTCATGCCACCAAGTTCCGAAGAGAGATTGACGTTCGTCGTGAATATGCTGAAGATCGAGTTCTCCTCCGTCACGTGTGCCAATGGACATCTTGAATGCGCGCAGTGGTTGTGGAATACATTCCATTGCGGGAAGGCACTGCGTCCATTTTGGATGAGGCCATTGTTTCTTGACGGATTAAGTTGGCGCATGTTTTTGCATCAGAATGACGCATTGTTAGATTGGGTGTCTGAGTTTCAATGTGAAGATCAAGACTTTTTTGTTGTGTTGCAACGACTGTGCGCTTTTGAAGAGTGTTCCGTGTCGCACATTCGATGGTTGTTTCAGAAGGCCACCCACAGAATATTTTCCCCACGGTCACTGAACAACATCGAATGCATGGCTTCGTGCCTGAGAGTGGTGCGCAACATTGACATTTTGCGCGAAGTGCATGCGTGTCTCGCATTGTCCCCCACGGAGCGTGCGCATTTTCATTCGCGGTGGCGGGTTTCTGAGCACCACCATCTAGTGCAACAAGGAAACACCGACATTCTTGACTTCTGTGTTGAAATGAAGCTGTTACCTCCTCCGCACAAAGTGCCACGCGCGGATGTAGTGCAAACCATCGTCGTGCATTGCGCCAACGTGAATCGCATGTTTCAATGGTTGTGCGTCTACTGTTCGGAGGTGTCCATTTTTCAAGATTTGCATTCGATTAACCGCCAAACTTTGTTGCACGCATGTGCAAACGATTGCTTGCATCTGGTGAAGTTGATGTTGGTGCATAACCCCGGGCTTGACATTTATGTTGAAAATGGCGTTTGCTTATTCGCCGCGATGCAGCACGCAGCCTTCACTGTGTTGCAATGGCTGTTGGAAACATGTCCACCGCAGGACTTGACACAGTGGTGCACGTCCATGCCCGCCAACGTTCGAGATTGGGCGGGATCTCTTTCGCAGAAGTTGAAGTGGAAATACAAGATTAAGTTCGATTGTGCAAAGTTACGCAACCACTGGGACGCGGTTGTTCGCATAGTGGCGGCAACCAACGAACCTGCCGTGTGTGACTCTTTCTGGGTCGACATCTTCCACTATGTTTGCGATATGTGCAACGTGGAGTTTGCACAATTTATGGTGCAGCAAATGCCGCAACTGCATTCGCCGTGCAACTTCGATCATGTGTTTGCGAAGGCTTGTCTGACAGCAATGCAATCGCAGAAGGAGCGAGATACACAAACCACCATTCTTCACCTGCGCGTAGCATGGTGGGTGCAGGCTTTGTATCCGCAAGATTTCCGTATTGTTGGCACAAAATGGAGACTGTCGCTTTGGTCACGCAAGGTGCATTTTTACACCAAATACACAACCACGGATGTGCGTACGGAAGACATCGACACGTGCGGTATTTGCTACGAACAGCCCGCACACATTGAAACGCATTGCAAACACGCCTTTTGCGAGGATTGCATGTCTACATGGTGGTATTCGATGAAAAAAAAGTCTTGTCCGTATTGTCGCACCGACATACAGTTTTTCACACGGTTGGTGTCGTCCGACTGCACGGAGAAGACGGAAAAAGAGGATGATGGGCACGGTGTGGGAGAAGAAGGAGGTGGACATTCAAGTCAAATTGATGTGCGATGATGTGCGCGATGACGCGACACAATGTTTTCCAGTTCTCCAGAAACTTTTCACTTGGTTCAGGTTCAAGGTGATGTCGTTTGTGCAAAATCCATTTGTCGTGTTTCACTATTTGTGTGCCAACGGACACTGTGATTTGGCGCGAGAATGGTGGGACCGTTTCCGCGAACGCTTTGAGCATGGTTCCATCAATGTCGCACAATGGAAATGCGACGTGTTCTGCATTGCTTGTGTTCGAGGCCACCTGGACATTGCACGATGGCTCGCGAGCGCGGATGTGTTTTGTGCGACAGAAACGCATACCTTGCAGATCGCGAATGCAATAGAATCGGACTTGTTTCCTGGCACGTGCGACGGAGGACATGTGGCGTGCGCGCGATGGCTGTTGGAGGAGAGTTTCGCGATGGAAAAGATTCGCATGTGGTTGAAACACATCGACATTCAAACCGGAAAATGGTTCTCGGGCATCTTCTTTTGCCAAGACATCGCATTTGTCGACTGGGTGTGGTCCATTGGATGGCGTGCGCATTTTAGTTTCCGCAACACCTTCGCCGAACACCTACTTTGGCCCAGCTCCAATCTGTCGTCCATCGAATGGTTGTGGCGACAGCGGAACCACGCGATGTTCGGTCCAAGCGTTCCGGCAGTGAATCACTTGAAGGTGTTGCTGGAGTTCACATTCAGCGCCAGAACTGCCGCGATTGCAGCATTGCTGTATTCGTTGCTGGAGGAATTCGTCATCGCAGAACAGATTGACCGCGTCTCCATTGAACAGATTGTGTTGCTCAGGGATTGTCACATGATGGCAGTGTACAAGGGAAACCTTGACATTCTGGAGATGATGGTGCGCGATTGGACGCTTTTTCCCTCCTTTTCCCCAAACCAATCAAGATTTGATCGATTTTTCGGTGGCTTTTCCGGTAGTCCCTTGGTGATAGAATGGTTCGTTCGCACGGCCGCCGCCATGGACATTTCCATCATGTTCATGTGGCAACATTTGCACGACGCTTGTTCGAATGGGTGGTTGGAAGGGGTGCAGTGGTTGTTGCAGCATGAGCGTCGCCCAAACATTTGCGTACACCTCAACAATGACGAGTGTTTTCGCGTGGCGGTTCATCTCGGCCGCTTCCAATTGTTGGGGTGGCTGATGCAAACCCATCCGCCGGCGGATTGGTCTGCCATTTCGAGTTCCTCCGTGATCCAGAGTGTTTGTCGAAGTCCGCTGAGCACCCTGCATGACAACTCCGAAGCTGTTTTCCAGCTGTGCCGAGAAGTGCTGAAGGAAAACAGTCCAGAATGGAAAACAGTGATGGAGGATTTGTTCGAACTCGCATGCACGTGGGAACACCTTGCGTTTGCGCAATGTTTGATTCAACGATACCCGGCGTTAAACATTCGTCGAAACGCGGACAGCGTGTTTCGCGATGTGTGTCGACGCGCCACCGTCAATTGCGACACAACGCATTACAATCATGTGCTGGTACGTGTGCGGAAGTTTGTGGACATTGCGCGATGGCTTCAATCCCTTTGTCCGGAGGCATATACCATCGTGGGTCCACCGTGGAAAGTCGTGCATTGGTCCATCGTGCACAACATCAAGATAGTCACCGCGGAAATATGTTGCATCGTGCCCGAACACGTAGACCAGTGTGCGGTGTGCTGGGATCGTGCCGCACACCTTCGTGTCCACCGGTGCAAGCACACCTTTTGCGATGAGTGCATGATCGAGTGGACTGTGTTGCGGAAGTGCACGACGTGTCCCCTCTGTCGCGCATCTATCGACCAGTTCATTCGCCTGACACCAAGTGATGACACGAAAGAGGTAGAAAAAGAGGTAGAAAAAGAGGTGGCGATGATGGTCGCATAATTTTCGATTCAGGTTTCACACCTGCGCATTTCCCTTTTTTGTGCATAAAATAACATCCGCGTGTAACGTGATTAATCGTGTCATTTTTGTGTGTTGACTTTGATTGTTTCTTCTTTATTCTTTGTGCTTTGTACTTTGTTCTCAGTCCTTTGTTCATTTGCACTGCCGCACCATGTCGTATATGGAAAATCCCACCAAAGTGTTTGCTTATCTCTGCCGCAATGGTCACCTTGCTCTCGTGCAAGAGTGGTGGCAACATTGTCCGGACTTGATTCGCCCGAGTTTTGCATGGACGTTGTACACTTCCGATCACTTTCGCGCGGTGTGTGCCGATGGGCATTTGGCGATGGTGCAATGGCTGCTGTCGACCTTTCCGCCTGCAAACCACTTCGGGAGCAGCATGGATGCGTCCCATTTCGAACAGATTGTCGCCAAGTCGTTCGCGGCGGCATGCGAACATGGCCATTGGGATTTGGCCATGTGGATGGAGCGTCACTTCAGTGCGATGGGGTATACACTGTTTCACGCCAATGAATGGTCCGCAACCGTCTTCGCAAGCGCTTGTTTGTTGCACAGCGAGCCCAAGGAGGCGGTGTTCCAACGGATTGCGGTGCACCTGTGCAATGGAAATGGGATTAGTTTTCGCAGGTGGTTTCGTGTCATTTGCACACGTGGGAATGTGAGTGATGTGCAATGGGCGTGGGGCAAGCGCAAACACACGATCTTCGAAATGTACAATCTTTGCCACGGGGATGGAAACCGAGATGGTGATAGCGACAGTGATAGCGACAGTGATAGCGACAGTGATAGCGAAATTGTTAACCGCTACGTTGACCACGACCTCAATCGCTCGAGTGACGGTGAAGACACCGGAAGTGTCAACATCGACAATGTCAGTGACATATTTACTTACAACAGTGATAGCAGTAGCGACCATGACAGCAGCAGTTGTTGGAGTTACGACATTGACAGTTGTTGGAAAAACGACATCGGCAATTGTTTGATAAACGACATCGGCGGCAGTGATAGCAGCAGCGACAACAGCCGTGATAGCAGTAGTAGTGACAGTGACGGTGACAATGGCGGTGGTGCCCGCGACCGTTGCCAGCAAACGGAACTTCGAAAGTTGTTGTTAGGTGTTCCGAAGGGAATGATCATCCAAGTGTGCAGAGAGTACTACGGTGATCCCGCGGTGCTGAACTTTCTGTTTTCGTTGCTGCCGAGAGACTGGGAGCGACGGTGTCCTCCGGGCGAGTTGCGACAAATTTGGAAACACATTTCGCGCAACATTTTTTGCACCGGCGCACCAAGGATGCTCAACTGGTTTTGGAGAAACCGAACAGTGAAGCAAGTAAAGCGACATGCGTACAACCATTTGCTTTCCGTCATCGGCATTGGACGCTACCATGCACTGGTTGTGTGCAAGTGGCTCGCGGATCACGACGTGATGCCGCCACTTACCTTGACTGATTTCGCGGTTGCTTGTAAACGTGGACAGTTGGATTTGGTGAAGTGGATGTGGGAACGAAACCGACTTTACGTGAGCGCGAACTATTGCATTCAAAGTGCTCTTTGTGCGGGGAACGTGGATGTTGCGCGGTGGTTGATTGCTCGACAGTTGCCGCGGCAAGTGTATCCCGTGCGTTTGTCCGATGAAGATTGGGCATTGCATGGGGACATGAAGGGGTTTCGTGTTGCGGTGATGAACGACGACATGGACGCCATCACCTTTCTGTGGGAACGATTTGATATTGTGCGCTGGGCGGCGGAGAGGGCGGCGGCGGCGGCGGCATCGGAGGATCTGGACCGAGCGGAGCAAGTGAATCGCTTTTTCGAATCATTGTTTCAATTGGCGTGCGGCTGTGGTCGTTTGGCAATTGCGCAGTTCCTGTTGGCACAATTTCCGCAATTGCAGATTTGCAATCACAACGATCGAGCATTCCGACGATGCTGCGAGACTGCGATACACATGAGTAACCAGAGCAACGAGAACTTCGAGTGCAAAAAGGTGAATAGCGCAAGTGGCCACATCCAAGTTGCACGGTGGCTATGTTCGCTGTTGCCTTCCCGGTACATGGTGAACAGCACGCCCTGGAGACTACACCATTTCACCATCAACATTCGTTGCCAAGCAACGAGGTTTGGCAACGACGAATTCGAGGATTTGGTGTTGAAAGACAAGGTGCTGCGTTTGCGGGGAGAGTCGATCGAATGTTGCGGTATTTGTCTCACATCCTCCGTGGAACTGCAATCACAATGCAGTCACCGCTTTTGTCGCGTCTGTGCTGCACGGTGGCACACCAAACGAGGAACGTGTCCCGTGTGTCGCCAGGGATGGACCTCGTTCACCACTTTGCATTTCGAGGTGTCCGACAACAGTGATGAACGTCCAGCGTCGAAACGAGGGAAAACGATGGAACTTCACGACGTGTGAAGTTGGATGACTTGGTGGCGGTGCAACTACGGATGTGCGTTGATCGCACTTTTTTTTGCTCCGAACATTGCCGCGCGTGTATTGTAGTGTGTATGTTGTATATTGTTCGTTGTAAATTGTTGAACAAAGAAACAAAGATTTTAAGGGAATTCCTCTAAATAGTTACAAAAAATGAAACAAAATCAAAAACAAACAAAATCGGAAAAACAAACAAACACACTTGTTCAATCGCGTTGCGCTTCGCCGAGAAGACGTGTGACTTGCACGTATTGTTGTTCGAGTAGTTTCTCGCGCAACATGTCGGTGAAGGCGCCCCACGACGTGATGCGATAGACGTCGTTGGGCATGATTTCTTGTGCGCGGTGATATTCGCGCATCCAGTGCGCGAATGATCGTTTCAGCAGTGCGGCACGAGTGGTTGCGACAACACACAGTAGTTCATCTCGTGCAGAATCGGACAAAATATTTTTTCGACTCCACGACAATCGCACCGTGATTGCGCCACGGTCGTATCGGCGGGACGTGCGAGGAACGAGACGGATAAACACGTACTCCGTGGGAAGAGCAGTTGGAACAGGAGGAGTGCGAGGCGTTGCGCTTGCATTCACATCCTCCATATCTGCCCCCCAGTCTGGTGGGTTCAGCTTCGATTTGATGTTCGCGTTTGTGTTCGCGTTTGTGTTCGCGTTGGAATCAGACGTGGCGGTGTTCGTGCTCACATTCGGTTGGATTGCGTTGGCGTTGGCGTTGGCGTTGTCTACGTGTGAGGGTGAGGCTGAACTGGAGTGAGTCAACGTAAAGGTGGATGTTGGCATGCGAACAAGTTGGTATTCGGGGGGAATCCAATCGTGGTCCATTGCACTGCAATTCACCAACGGGCGACCCACCAATGCGGCGGGAGTGAGAATGTAGTCATTGGGTTGCACGGTGCGATAGATGTCAAGCGCAATACTGTCGTGGGTCTTGATGTCTTTGAAGTTCTCAACTGGATCAGCATCTATTTTTGCTCGTTTTGTGGGCACTTCGCAGTCGGCATCGTGTGTTTGTTGGCGAACGTCTTTGTCTTCAACTTCATCCTCTTCCGCATCCTCATCCTCGTCTTGGAGGATTTTGGGGTTGTATGTGGTGAAGAGTGGCGCAGATTGATTCCAGAACGAATAGAGGAGAGATGGAACCGCGAGAAACATGGGTGTGGTGCAATCAATCGATGAGAATGTAGCGTTGTGTGTGCACGTGCACGTTCAGTGTGAAAACACAACTTGGATGTTTAGAAAATGTTGGATGCGACGATATGTGGTGGAAAAGAAACGAAGAAGTTGCCCGCGCAACGAACAAACTACCGATTTACTTGACCATCATTCGATAGAACAGGAACAATCCGAGACTCGCTACCCCGACAAAGTAGAGTTGTTCGATGGGATCATTCCACGGGGCGGCGGTGTCCGCAACTGAGCCAACGAAGGACTCGATGGTGGAGGAGGAGGAGGAGGAGGAGGAGGGGGTCGAGTGTTGGAGTGTGAGATAGCGATTGCCATCCGGCACAAAATGGACTGTGCGCGGATGGCTGTTTGCGCGCGTTGAATGAGGGGATGGATTGGTCATCGTGATGCGCACAACAAAACGAAAAATTAAAATCTGTGGACACGTTATACGTCGTCGTTGGGTATAGCACACGCAAAGAAAAAAAAAGAGCAAGCATGTCGACCGCCAGTTTTCCGCAAAACATGCGCGCGATGCCCGCCTCTGGGTACAATCACCGAAGCACGGTGAATGGCAGCAACCAAACCTATCGCACGTGGAAACCACACGATATGCCCACGGAGTTTCGCCCGGGCATGGTCCGTCCCTTGACGAACCGCGACCCCGGCAACAACTATCCGAGCAAATTCGGGTTGCCACGTCCCCTCAAACACTATCGTCGTGGCAATCTGCCTTTGCCTCCCCCCGACGCCGCGACCATGACCATGGACGAATTCCGCAACACGTATCGCGCCGTGCTCTCGTCGGATGGCACCTCCCTCGAAGGCATCAAGGCCTTGCCCGACGCCCCGAGTGCCAATCAGGTACACGCGTGTACCAATGCGTCGAACCCGGCGGAGTGTGGAGGACCTGTGACGTGGATGGGTGGGAATGGCGTGCCGATGGTGTCGTCGTACATGCCGAACCTGACATTCCGCACGGACAATCCTTCGCCCGAGACGTGCAGTGCGGCTTTTTGTTGCAACCCGGAACGCAAGGCGCGGCGTCGGGCGATGTACGCCTCCACCAATGTGTCGCAGCGCTACGCGACCACGCACTTCCAGTATTTGCAGAAGCGATGCCGTACCTTTGAGCAACAATCGTTCCACTACCGCCTGGGCGATCCGGCGCTGGCGGCGGCCTTGCCACCCAACACATTCTTGGCGAATTGCCAACCGGATGCGTTGATTGCGCGGGCGGAAATCAGCGAGCTGCGCGCCGTGCTTCTGAACACATTGCAAGCCCAAGGGTGGCTCACCGCCACGGAGGCGGCGGCGGTCCAGGAGGCGACCGGCACGATGACGGGATGGACGGGTTTCCTCGCGGCGCTGCACACGGCCGTTGCGTCGTCCACCTCTCCCGGCGCGGATGCCGCCGCGGCAGAGACGTGGATCAACGCCTACTTGTCTTCGCCGCTGCTCGTGGACCAGGAAGTGTTCACCAGCCGCGCGGGATGTGCGTTGACGACCTACAAACCCAACAATCCGCAGTTTGCCCAACAAGGCGCTGTCGACAGTTCCACCGCATTGTTGCAGCGCAAGGTGCAGACCATCACCACCAGTGCTGCCCACGCCGAAAAAGGAGACGCAAAATTGCTATCGGACGCACCGATGGATCGCATGGTGGCGGCCAATGGATTGCACCAAAACAAGAAGATTTGTTGCTACGCGCGCATGCCTGGCTATCGCCTTCCGCTGTCGGCGCCGTCGACATACCGCTTCTTTCCGCGCTCGATCAACCGATCTAACCATTTCAGTCAATCGCCGTCCACCTACATCGTCAAGAATTGAGGTCGGCGGCGGAAGCCAGGGAGGAAGCGGAAGCCAGGGAGGAAGCGGAAGCCAGGGAGGAAGCGGAAGCCGACGCGGTAAACAGCAGGGATGCTTTGTTGCAGGGAATGTGGTGTTTTTCGCACCATGAAATGCACTTTTGGATGTTGGCGGTTCGCGTCACGTCGGCGCGGTCGTCTTTGGGTTTGCTGCGCAGCCAGAGGATGAGTTGATGTAGTGCTTCCAACTGCGGCTGGCCGAAGAGAACGTTCATTTCGTCCACTTTCGCGAGGAAGAAGGAACATAGTTCGTGGGCCAGCAGCGATTGCGTCTGGAAGTGCGGATTGCGTTTGGACAGATACACCGACAATTGCACGCTGAGGAATTTGCGACGGTACGCATTGCCGTGGAAACCCTTGCACACCACGTATTTGTGGAACGTCACCACATTGCTGGTGGATGGCTTGAAGATGTACACTTTCTCATACAGCGCACTGAGCATGTATAGCAAATCCACGACGGGCTTGTGAAACAAGGGCCCGACTTGGATAACACACGATCCCCCGTTTTTTTGCACTTTGAGCATGGCGAGCACGGCGTTGAGGAATGATTGGATGTATTCCTGAGTATGTTGTTGTGCGGCGGATGAGTGTAGATCGATGCACGCCAAATCGATGTCTTGTGCGCTGGCTGCTGCCGATGAGGGTGAAGTGGCGGAAGCGGCGGCGGGTTGGAAGACCGACGTGAAGGCGGTTGCTTTCCAGGCCGATCCATGCATGGCGGGGGTTTCTTCAAACGTTGTCACAGCATGTTCGCGAAACAGGTGAATGCAGTCTTTCATGTCGGCGTTATAGTTGCTGCAGCAAAGCACTTTCATGGGCGCCACCGCCGCTGCGGGTGATGTTCCCATTTTGGCGGATGGCGGCAAATAGTGGGAAGAGGAAGAAGAAGAGGAAGGGGGAGAAGGGGAAGAAAAAGAGGAGGATGCGCATGCGCGACAAGTTGCCGCCGTTGCGGTGGTTGCTGTGGTGGAAGTGGTTGGGGAAGACAAGATGGGAAAGGTGCTCCACAGTTCCATCCAATCATAGAAGAAGGGAGTGGTCGCTTTCCATTTGCTCACGGCGAATCGTGTGCCGGGGACTTTGTGGTGAATGTAGTGGTAGTTGTGCACGCTCTTCACGACGTCTTCAAACAAGGTGTCGCGTCGATGCCACGCCGGCGGGAACAGCATCAGGTGGGAAAATTGTTCATACAAGTTCTTGTATTGCCACCACATGCTGAAGGACACGCTGGGCGTCACGCCGAAACTGCAGTCCACGGGACTCAGCTGCGTCTGATCGACCATCGTCACTGAGGGCAGCAGATAATAGTTCATTGTCGAAGGATGATGATGATGATGAGAATGGGGAGATAGATCGATGTGAGCTTGTTGCTGTTCCATGAAAAAAAACCATTGTATTTAAACTCAACTTGGCGCCGACATCGCCGCCGCCGCGCCCTCCCCCATTGAATTCGATCACTTATCCGAAGTGGCGATGGTGGTGCAAGAAGGATAGCAAGCCCAGCACAACGTCGGCCGCCAGCCACATCCACGCCCGCGAGGATCGAAGATAGAGCACCGAGAAAGCAAATCCCGCGTACAACGCTGCGTGCACTGGACGCAAGTGATTCCACCAAATAGCTTCGCCGAACACTTCCGGTCCGGTTTTACGCTTGCCGGACAAAAACAAGTACAAAAAGCTGCCTGCAATGAGCAGCGCAATCCATGCCAGGATGCGCACATAGCGGAGCGACCAGGTGGCGGCGATCCACACCAGGAACAGTCGCGCAGGAATACATCCGCCGAGAAACAAACAATGTCTCTTTTCCAGAGGTGTCATGTGGTCAACGAACGAAATAGAGTGACGGTTGACGGGATGTGCGTTTTCGTCGTGATGGAACCGCGAGAGAAAAAAAAGAAGTCATCGACAATGAGTTTCCTGCAATGATTACCCAGTTACGCGAACAACAACACTACATACAAACACACACACACACACGTGCGCATGCGCATCCACGCATACAAACATGCAGCACAAAAACAACCTTCGTAATTCACTCTTCAAATCGAAAATTATGTATTGGAAGGTTGGATTGATTTGTTGACGGAGAGCCACGAATCCATCGTCGATGTTTGCGGCGTCAAAGGCGGCGGCGGTGTTTTGCGCTTTCGACTTGCGGCAGCACCGGCGACGGCAGGAGTTGCTCTCTTTTTTCGCGCGACCGAGGTTGATGACACTGTTTCCTCCAAACATACCTTCGGCTCCATTACCACAGCTTCTTCCGTCAACGTCGTTGCTAATGTCGACAGAGTAGGTTCAAGATCATCACATCCCGCAACAATGACCACTTCCTCCGACTGATTCGACGACACTGCTTCTTGCGCCAATGGTTTCTTTCTTGATGATTTGGGTTCCTTTTCATTCGGCAGCTTTGGTTCCTTCGGCGGCTTTGGTTCCTTCGGCGGCTTTGGTTCCTTCGGCGGCTTTGGTTCCTTCGG
>JACCEA011837956.1_pt1 | contig 13395 bp, 10 predicted proteins | sample 7449851 | NCBI WGS metagenome assembly JACCEA01 (sample SAMN15323453, study PRJNA562643) | freshwater metagenome | isolation source: river surface water | place: USA:Blue River Watershed | collected 2017-08-18 | reverse complement strand
TTAAACTACCAACCAAACCTTTTTCAACAAAAACAAAAACAAAAAATAAAAAAACCAACAAAACAACAATGGAAAAAAATTTTTAGCTTTTTTTTTTTTTTTTTTTTTTTTTGTACTTACATAATTAATTCAAGCTTTCACCCAACAAATTCTGTACAAAACATAGAACAAAGAAAAAGAGAAAACAAAAGAAGCTGAAGTAAGTTTTCTGCCGAAAGTTTTTATTTTAATTTTTCAATATATTTTGCACTAACAAAGAATAGACATTATTTCAACGTCGTCTCTTCATTTTGTGCAATGGTGGGTAAAACTCTCATGTCTTAATGTTATCCTTTTTCTACTCCCTTACATAAGTTTCGGTTTTCGATTTCATCGAAAAAGAGATGAGAAAGATGGCTATTCACAAACACTCCTATCTAAGACTGCTGTTCCACAATACTGGGTAATTTAAGCCGTTTCCTTCTTAATCACTGGCTCTGCAACTGCAACCTCTGAAGAATGCGAGTTATCGAAGAAAGAGTTTGGATCTTCCTTCACTGGAATAAAACGCATCAGAACACCGACTGGAAGACCAATGGCACCTAATGCCACAGACACTAGCCACTGATCCCAAGTGAGAGGTGCGGTTTTTAAGAATTCATCACCGAATTCGATCAAGATGATCTGGAAACAAACAGTAATGAAGATCACACCGAGGAAAACATGGTTAGAAAACACCCCCTTAAATGGGTTCCAATCATCACCGATATTTCTAGCAGTGAATTCATTGAACAACTGGCAGAAGATAAAGGCATTGAAGATGATGGAATAGTGGTGGTAGTCAAGCTTTGTGCACTCAAGGCAAGTACCTTCGAAGCCATGTAAGTCGTGATATGACCAATGGATGTCGTTTGTAACACGAGAATGATGGAAGCAATCATAACCATCTCTTCCACAGTCTGCCTTGTAGTTTGCACAAGTGACCCAGTTTGTGGTGGCTGTATCAGTTGTGGTCTTAAAAGTACTCAAATCCCACATGGTTGTCTTGGCGGTCTTAGTCTTGTAGTACTTGCAAGCATTGCCCTCAGGAACATTGAAGAACTGTGCACCATTAAACAACAAAACCAGCAAGAGAATCAGCTGGAAGATGGATTGACATATGATGTTACGCATCATTGGACGAGAAATGAGCATTGTAGAACGTTTGTATGGTTTGCGTTCCAGTAATGCTGGAGTAGGCAACTCAGTGCCAAGGGCCAAGGCACCCATGGTGTCCATGACAAGGTTGACCCACAACAATTGAACAGCATTGAGAGGGACATCAAAACCAACAACAGCGGAGATAAAGACCAAGAACAAAGCGACAAGATTGACGGAGAGCTGGAACTGCAAGAACTTACGAATGTTATCGTAGACAGAGCGACCCCAGGAAATAGCCTTAACGATAGAACTGAATTTATCGTCGAGAATGACAATATCAGCAGCGGATTGAGCGACTTTAGTACCAGTGATACCCATGGCAAGACCGACATCAGCAGCTTTCAAGGCAGGAGCATCATTAGTGCCGTCACCAGTCACACCGACAACTTGTCCACCTTCTGGTCTAGACTCTTCCCACTCTTCACGATAGCCTGGTAAGATATTGTCACGATCCTTGTCCCAAGTTACACCTTCCTTATCCTTGTGTTTCTTTTCCCAATCTTCTTGGCTAGAAGGAATACCATAACCATTCAAGCGAGTAACCAACAAGAATTTATCATCAGGAGAAGAACGAGCGAGCACTTGTAAACGAGGCAAGATGTTATCGACATCCTTTGGCTTCATCTTACGGAAAGTTGGACCTTCAGCAGCTAATCCAGTAGAAGTTAAGATACCACATTGTCTGGCAATGGCACAGGCAGTAGCGATGTTATCACCAGTAACCATGCGGACAGTGACACCAGCTTGTTGAGCGATACGAACGGCTTCCTTGACATCAGAGCGAAGAGGATCGATGATACCAACGATGCAATCAAGAACTAAGTCAGAATTGTCTGGAGGATTCTCAACCCAGTTAGGTCCCATTGCAGAGCTATTCTTAAAGTCCTTATGAGCTAAGCAGAGAGTACGAAGGGCATTTTCAGCCATGGCCAGAATATGACGTTCGAGTTCAGCTCTCTTATCCTCGGTCAATGGAGTTGGATTACCGTTGCGATCAAGAATGTGAGTACAATCCTTTAAGATCCACTCAGAAGCACCCTTACAGAATAGACGAACACTGCCGTCGGCATTGTGCAAAACACAGGTGGAGCGCTTCTTGGCAGAGTTAAAAGAAAAGACACGATCACCTTTCTCTTCATTATAAATTTTGTCACGGATTTCTTCATAGTCATGTCCCCATGATTTAATCATGAGAATCAAAGCGCCTTCAGTCTTGTTACCGATAATTTGTGGACGTTCTAATGGTTTGCCTTCTTGATCCTTGTAAACCAAATAAGCAGTTCTGTTAACAGAAATATGTTCAGCAAGCAACTTCTTCACTGGTTCAGACATGCCAGCTCTCTGGAAATCTTCTTGGTTATAGATAACATCCGCGAACCAACCTTCAACAACGGTCATGCGATTCTCAGTCAAAGTACCGGTCTTATCAGAGCAAATGTTGGTAGCGTTACCCATAGTCTCACAAGCTGCGAGCACACGAATAAAGCACTGGTCTTGATACATTTTCTTGGTCGAATAAGCAAGAGCGATGGTGACAGCCAATGGTAAACCCTCAGGGATAGCGACAACAACAATGGTGACGGCAATAATGAAGGCATTGACAATACCATTGACGACATCCTTGCCATGGTCACGAGCCCAGATACTGACAACAAGAGCGATGAAAGTACCAACAGCGAAGACAAGACCAACCTTGCCGACCATTTGCGCCATGTCTTCCAACTTGTCTTGCAAAGGAGTATTGACAGCTTCTGAGACCAAGTTAGCCTTGATCTTACCCCACTGAGAGTGAGTACCGATACCGATGACGATAGCTTTGCAATCTTCACCTTCAGTTATCAAACAAGAAGATAACAAAAAGCAATCGTGATCACGAGACTTCTTCAAATCATCTGGTTCACCAGTAAGAGAAGACTCATTGGAAAGAACCACATTCTTATCTAACATGATTGCATCCGCAGGAATCATATCACCAGCCTGAATGATTTAAAATGGTAAAATTCTTGAAACTGCATACATCAAACAAACAAGGCCTTACCTGTAAAACTAAAATATCACCAACCACGCAATCAATAGGATTAATGCGCTCAACGGTGCCTTCTCTTAAGACAGATGTTCGTTCATCCTTTTGTGAGGAATGTTCCAAAGCACGGAACTGTAATTGCTTAGAATAATCATTACCAGCAGAAATATTTGAGACCAAGAAAATGGCAATAAAGATTGCAGCACCTTCAATCCATCCATGGTCAGGTTCAGTCAAAACACCAATGACTAAAGAAACAGTTGCAGCGGCAATCAAAATCAGCAAAGTTTCATCACTCAATGCCTCCAGTAACAAGGAGAAATAACTATCAAGAGGCGCTTCAGGAAAGGCATTGGTGCCATAAGTAGCACGCAAACTTTGGACTTGAGCGTGCGTGAGGCCAGTATGGACATCTACACCAATAATCTTGGCGAGAGTATCAATTCCTCCGAGATCATCCAAGGACTTGCGATTTTCAGCTCTCTGTTGCTCAACATTTAGTGAGTCGAGAAGACTTTGAGTAAGCGGTTTCTGCATATTCAAAATTAGTAAATATCACGATTCTCATAAATTGATCGTGTACTTACATCTCCCATTTTATCACTTGGAACCTTAACGAATAATAGAATCTTGCGGTTTCAGTCTGAAATTGATTTATCTCAAGAAAAACCAAACGCAAATAGAAAGAATGATAAAGTTTAGTGGATTTGGTAAGCTTGATGGTGATACAGACTGAACGGTCCTCCTATCTTATTCCAATCTCTTGCAACCCTAAACAAATAATATCTTCTCAGGTGAAAAAATGGTCAAGCGCTAAGTAAAATGCAAGACACCGTAAGTGAGCAAAAAGAGATCCCACTTGAAGAACAATATCACAAACGTTTAAGAGGGGACGAAGTAGATGTAATTTGAAGCGGTATGCGAATTGTTCTGTCAGAAATCGTTTCACCAATCGTGGCCACTCGCCCAATCCTCGCCCAGCTGCGGAGGTATGAAACGCCCTTAAAGCGTTTCACCAAAACAGATCCAAGCAATAACCAGGAAATACGGCAATTTTGGTGCTGTTCCAACTTTGGCTGTTCCAAATTTTCAAACGTTCAGAATCAGAATCATCGAACCACCGATGTAAAAACATGGGCTTTCTAGGGCTACGGATGTATTTACGTTTGAGCTGTTGCATATAGAAGTACTTCTGTTCAATTGAAATAACTTCATTTCTGATTGTCCACATCACCTTGTGTCCTTGTGTGAAGCATGCCAATGCAATTGAGACCCTGAGTAAAACAAAGGCGAATTCGTCACCGACCGCCATTCTCGCAGCAATCGTTGATGCGATACATACTACTAACGAAAGTGAACTATCGATGACGTTCCAGCGCTACTTCACAGTGGCGTTGCAACGCTAATAATCATGCTGATGTATATGCTTCCATTACAGTGTAAAATGCATCCGACATCCTCAAAGTCTAAAAACCTTTGACGTATCATGATGTTCCCAAAAACTATTACTTTTGGAAAACTATAACCATAACAAGAATTGTATGCAAAAGTTTTTGTTTTCTTATATTCGTTATGTACGATCAATCACAGGACAGTTGGCATCTTACTCCCGTTATAATCTTATTTAATACCGGACACCTCCATATCAATAGAACCAGAAGAACTTTGGCTTGCTAAAAAGAAAAATCAAGTTTGGCTACATATTGTGCTTTGTTTAGTTGGGTATGAAATTTTTGCATGTAACTAGTGTGTATTTAATCAACAGAGCTTGATTGGGAGTGTGTAGATACCAAAAGGGTATATGTTGTATGCAGGCATTAAGAATCTTACAGAATATAAATAACTACGATCCTACATCGTTATCACCATTGCTGGTCACTGCAAGTAATGGGAAGACGCTCAACGAGCACGCATTCTCATCTTCCTTCTCTTGCGTCGGAGACGTCTCATTCTCTTCTTTCTCCACTTGGCACGCATTCCACCATCGACACCAACTTCCAAGTAAACTTCCTTGTCATCACCAAGGATGTCAGACAAGTAGCCGGAGGTCAAGGTCTCAGAGCAGAACACAATGCGCTGAAGATGGGCAGGCAGAAACTGCTTGTCCTCAACAGCAGCCTTCAAGTCACGGACAGTGGCATCCGATTCGAGATCGAATACCAAACTGTCCGCGCCAGAGCGAACAATTACTTGCATCTTAATTAATAGTTCTGGTTGCTCAAACCGATTGGGAGCAGACAGCAGATACTATGGAATAGAATAAAAAAATGACTGAGATGGAGAAATTCCACCCCTATCAACACAAACAAGAATGGGTGGTTGTGTTGGAATTTGGGAATTTCGTGTTTTTGGATTGGCGATTTGGTTTTCATATGCGGTTAAATTATGATGGTTTTTGCTCCTCTGATGAATTTCATACAGCAACCCACGCACGCCGCCAAACATCGCTCCGCGCCGTGCGCATCCACAATAATTTAAAATTCTTGTTGTTTGTGACATTCCTGCCTGTTTCGTGGCCCTCTACTGAATTGAATATTCTCCTCTGGGAAGTGTGTCTCCTTGACATAATAAGCGGCAGTGACCGGAAAATCGACCGACTTTATTGGACGATAATTTTTTCTGTTCGAGTGTACAACAACAGAAGATCCACGAGACATTTCAAATCTTCATAACTCGTCAAATACATTTAAGTAGTTTAGAATTGGATTATTTTTCCGTCCTAATATTTTTCATATTTCCCTTTACCTGCCTATCACAATCTCTATTACTTTAGAATATTTTTTTCAGCCTATCTGGTATCTGTGATAATTCAATACATTATTGCATTTGTATCCTAAAATAGCAGTATCGCGTGCAACTCATTGTTTTCCCTCATTACAAACAAGTTGTTTACCCAAAAGCAAAACTGTTCGGTAGCAATTTTTCTTTTTGCATTGTGACTGAATTTCATTGCAATAATATTTTTCCTCTTCTTTTTCATTGTGAACAGAATAGAATCCTTGCAACAACAATACTGTTACGTTGATTCTTTATATTCCGTATATTTCTTTTTTTTCTCTACATGTGTTTAGGAATAATCCATCCTGCACATCATTACCCGGTCGTATAATCCACCTTAGTTAGACTATTCTCTAATATTCTTTTCTCATCTCTTATTGTGTGAATTAATTCACATTATTGTAATAGTTCGTTGGGTTTTTTATCGTTGTTTATCAGGTTTTGGATAATTTTAATGGACTCTTCAAAAGCTGTTACAGATTCTTCCAGTGGTAGATCCGGTACTTCTGGATCTGCCAGTGATGTTGAAAATAGCACTTCTGGAAGCCACTCTCCTATTCCAGAAAATGGACAATATCGTCCCGTCCCTCAAACTATAAGTCGTCCCCCATATGCTTCCGAGCATGGTCATGCATTTGAGAAAAAGCCACCATGTGTCGAACTATTCGTTGGTGACCTTTCGTTTTTTTGCAATGAACATCACTTGGTAGAATTATTCTCTCCATTTGGAAAAATAATTGAAACAGTTATCAGTCGAAGCGACACTGGTGGACACTCTCTTCTTCACGGATTTATAAAAATGGCAAATATGAAAGATGCTGAAACCGCTGCTGATAAATTGAACGATCAGCAGTTTATGGGGAGAATGTTGAGGTGAGAATGTAAACAAAGTTTTATTCGTAACTAACCAAGTATCATTAGGGTTCAAGTGTGCTCTTTAGATGGTGCAACAATGTTGAAGCCTCCACGTCCTGGCTTTCATGTACATGTCAGCTTCGCTGCTGATGCCAAGGTAATAACTACTGCTTACTGCTTCAATCTACGATTAATTTACTATGTTCAATTAGGTTCCAAACGTGACAGAATCAAAACTACGAGAATTATTCACAGAGTTTGGGGATATTTCTGATGTTATTGTCAAAAGACATTCTCGTATGAAGGTAACATAGTGCTTGCAATATTTTGTCACATGTAATTGACCCAAAATTCTTGTTTTCCAGAATCCTCCACGACAGAAGGGATATGGATTTGTGTACTTTTTCTCAAAGGAACATGCACAATTGGCTGTCACGGGTTTGCATGGAAAAGTGGTAGATGATATTACCTTGGAATGTGCACTGAGTCACAAAAAAGAGGGCGATGCCGGCAATACCAGTTCTATATCACATGCGAAGGATGAAGAGGTAGTTTCTCCGAAAGGATCCACTAACGGATTTCATCAAGATCGACCACGAGTTCCAAGTAATGTAAATAGTCATTCTAGTCGACTGCCATCTGGAAAACCGACAGCATCAATACCACATCCATCTGGTCATTCCCATCGACCACACAACGGCTACATACCGCAACCGCAATACAATGGATCTCAACATCCCCATGGGGCACCACTTATGGGACAACCTGCTGGGTTTTCACCAGAAATTGTATACTTCATGCCTGCGCCGCCAGTCGGAGTTCCTTTCGATCCCAATCAAGTTCATCACCTCTCGATGTCTGCTCCACATCTGCCCCCATCTGGGACGCAAGTCGCGCCTGCACCAAATCCCTCAAGATCGCAGCAAAATAGCACTATATCCGTAACCACAAACCCGGTGATGGATTCTACTTCCTTAAACACTACCCGCGGTCCTATGAATATGAATGTCCAGTCTTCGAATTGGACTACTGTGACTGAGCAGCCACCAATGATGGGAATGCCAATCGTTTATTGCGCACCTCCAATATATTCCCATCAAACTACTTCGCCATATCCAATTAATCATGTGGCTCCCTCAACACATCCCTATTTCCCACATCACCCACCCTCGGATTATGGCTCTTCAATGAATTCTAGTACCAGCTCTTCAAGCTATACATCAACCGCAATATCAGGTCCTAATGGGGCTTCAACACCTTCCAATCACTCAAGCGGCCCTAATTTCCACTACCCGCATTCGCAGCAAAGTATTGTGCCTCCAACCGCCTCCTACCATCACATGATGCAGACTCCTCCACAGCCTCCAAATCAGCATCCACAGCAACCGAGTTATTACCCAAACAATAATCATAACGGTTATGGGCGGCGCTGTTAGGATTTCTTGATGGCGGTTGTGGTATTGCGATATTAGATGTGATTTTCTGGGATATTGTTTGGGTACATTTCGCTTGACTAACAATCTGTTTTCTTTCTTCTATTTATTGCATGCCCAGTAATTTTTTTTATATTTCTCTTTATCGAACAATATTATCGATGTACTTCTAATTGCAAACGTAATCTTTCAATGTGACATTGACGGATGTCCGCTGAAAGCCTGATTTTCCAATTTGTGGTATGTTCTTAGATTTTTGCTGTTTTTCAGCAATTATTTTACAATTGATCAACAATTCCCAACCTTGACTTGGAATGATGATCTCTAAAAACTGCATGCAACGTTGTGCTGTTTCTGGTTGTAATATTTGCTCTTTTATTCAAGGCTCTTATCTTTTGATGTTTTGGTGCTGATGGTCGCTGGTTAACTGACGCAACTTATTCTCATATATTTTCTTTCAGTGGAATCGAACTTCATTAAATATTCCACCCTCTTTTCATTCTTGTTTTGATCGACCAGTATAGAATTATATATATTTAATAGATTGTTCGTCACGCGTTTATGTCTCTATGAAACCAGGTAGAATGGCAGCACTGGAATTGACTGGAAAAGCAATACTTTTCAGATTCTCGTCTTGCCCTCTTATTCTTCATTCTGGACATGTGTATTTGTGTTCCTCATCCTTTTTGGCAACGAAACGTTTTGTTAAATTGACAATCGTTGAAGTAATGTCAAGAGATAGTTATTTTTTGTGGAATATTCTTTTAAAATATTTTTGTCGTAATGCTTTTTGTGGTTACCTGCTTTCAGATGGTTTATGTTTTTTCTACAGATGGAAAGGTACGCGGCTCGCAGAGACTTGAAATTGCGATTATCACCTGGCATCTGCTGATTTGGTTCTAAAAGTATCGCTCTAAATTCTGCTCTCTTAATTCAATTATTTTGTCGAAAAGTCCTATTTGGTGATTGTTTGGTGCATATGTCATCTTATCATCGACTCATGCATGATCGTTAATCCATATTTGAACCTCTGGAGTTGGGTTCACATCACCATGTGTACAGGTTGGTTTAAGAACCGACATCCTTTTTGGCCAATCATCTTTTTTTTTAAGCTTTTTTATTTTATCAGCTCTTTTTTTAAATGTGTAAATTGTTCCGTGCTTGTTATGGAACAAAATTCTTGTGCTCTTTTCTTATTGCATGTGATACATGAGAGTCTTGATAAGTGCAGCTTTTTACATCTTTGATGTCTATTACTCCTTTCTGTTCTAATTTCTTTATTGAATGCCCAGTATTTCTCTTTTTGCTTTGTTTCTTTCTACATTATGTTTAGTTGTTTGTGCTTTTCTTTTAGTGAGTTTCTTGATACGGTTGTTCTTTCTGCTGCCTTGTCTTATTTGCAGTTTTGTACTGCTTGTTTTTTCCTGCTCTGAGTGAGATGTTTTTCTTTTTCTCTCATGTAAAAGAATGTGTATGCTTGCTAAGAAGTTTGTCTCATCTGCGCTAATTTCATGCTTGGCAGTCCCAGAGGTCTCATTCTATTTGCGCACATCTTGATTAATGTGTTCATATTTTTCAATGGCTGTTCGGTCCTCACAGCACCTGAATTATGACATCAACTCCTTCATACTTTTAATGCGGAGTTCGATCGAAAAAGATAAATTGGAAAAATAGGTAGGATTTTTGATATTATTTTATTGTTTTCGTCTACTTGTTGCCAGTGCTGTTGTTATGTGAATTTCTTCTTCATTTTCTTGTGTTGTTATTACCATGAATGCCCAGTAACATTTTTAATATTTCTTTAAGTGAAAGTGACGGAGAGAGTAGATTCAGTGCTTGTCGAGGATCATGAGCACGGTGTGGATATTCTATTCTCTTTGCTAGATGTTTTTGTGAATGTATTGAAAAGTACTCTGTTGCAAAAATTCTGTCACATTTGATTATTTGTGTATAATAATGTCATGTTGGTGTAGGTTTCTCTCAGTCTACCCAATCTCGATATGCTCGTCTGTGCGTACTTTATATTTGTGTGTACTTTCCCCGTCAACTGCTTCCTCAGTACTTTACCACCCCATTATATATTGTAATTCGTGTTTAATGATTTTTGTTCTCACTTCGTGATGATGTGTCCTTCTCTCACAAAAGCTCATTATATAAACTCATTCATTCTCATATTCTTGCGCTGTAGTTTGACATTATATGTATGTTTTTATTTCTTTATTATGATGTATCTGTGATTTAAAAGTCCTTCGTGAATGAGTAAGAATATTATAATAACATTAGAGATATTGTGTTGCTACAGATATGTGACGAGCTACAACTCAGTTATTGTTGCTATTGTACTGTTTTTGTCGAGTGAAAATCTTTTGAGTTACGGTTTTTCGTCGTGATTAAGGATAAAACTCAATATTAGTAATTGTCACTCTGTAGCTTGTGACTATATATAGTCCGTTGTTTTTCTGACCTTCTGAATTGTATCGATCAATAATGTTGATGAAGTAGTTTTTTGTCTTTTAGCACTGGCATGTGAATTTGGATATTACAGTATCTCTTTCATGTTCCGCATTATCTAGTCCCTGTTGCCAGCAGTGGTCGTAATTACCCTTCAAGTGACTGTTTTGGATACTTTGCTCACACTTCAATGTGAGAATTGTAATGTTGCTTCCTTTGCTCACTATTGTATTACGTAAACCTTATCTCATTTAGTTCATTTCTCTCTGCTTGTGTCTTCTATTTTTTTCAATCTCTATCAATACTGGAGAACGAATGTATGGTTGAGCGATTACCCTTCTTTTCTAGTACACTTGATCACTATTGTGTATCATAGATGTGTCATACCTATTCTATTCGGATGTAGGATATTCCCAGTATCTCTCTTTTCTGTTACGCAGTGTTGATGTATGTCATCACTTCTCAACTCTTGATGATTATCACCGTCCTTTCTACTTCTTCTGCCCTCACTATTCTCTCCCATAATCACATTTACCTCTTTTCCACTCTACGGTCGACCATAGGCAGAATGGGGAAATCCTCAGTCTCAAGGCTCATCTTTATGGGCTCATGATACTTAAAACACAGATATAAACGCTGTTGGTATTTTATGTAGCATAATTTACTGACTTTTCCTCTTCCTCACAAGCTCACTAATTCGCTCAGTTTTATATGTATATGTGGTGTAGTTATAATTGTGGTGTTTGTTTGATATTGACAGGAAGAGCTCAATTTAAAATAAGATATGAAAACGAAGGTGAAACCTTTTTTATTCCCTTGTCAATGGTGTATTTTCGCGTTGAGGTATGAATTGTAGGATGATTATACACTGTTTTGTTCTCATGTATGAATTGACTTGAATGTTTTTGTCATATTGTATGTTGTGGTAAGCTGTACAATGTATAAAACTCGTCTTTCTCAGGTAATCGGCAACAACGCAATCCGATTGATAGGTCTTGTATTGTTGTGGTTGTATGCATAAACGGAAAGGATGTAATTTATACATTTCCAATTTTGGATAAAAACGAGTTCTCTTATTAGTTTCTGCCGAAACCTCCTTAATTAGGCCGCGCCAAAACAAATAAACATTCGCCGCTACGGCCGAATCACATTTCCGCCAAATGATTGTCGAAAAAACAAAACGTAAGGCGGTTCTTCTGATAGTTCAACGGGATGAGTACTTCTAAATATCATGAACATGAAGCGGTGGCGGTGCCAATCGCAGAATGGGCTCCAATCTTTGTTGAAGCTATTTCCATAGCGGTGCCAATTGAATACTCTAGCGCGTAAGAATCACCTACTGTAACATCTTGGACAATTTTAAATTGAATCTTTTGTTTGACATATTCAATTTAGAGCTATCACACCAGAGATATGGGGTGTCTTCAAGCAAATGAAAACTGTCACAGTAAGACAACATATAAAATTTCTACCAAAGCAATGCTGCCGATGCCCTCCAGTAAAGAAGACAAACACATATTCAGTGTACGCTGGTCTCACTCAAGAAAGCGAAAATGAGATTCTCCGGATTGATGAAATTAGTGATGATTGGAATCGTCATTGCTGTAATCCATATCATCCTTTGAAATTGGAAGTCCGTCAATATTTCCCAATTCCGAACAAGGAAAGTGATGCAAGCAAATTTTCAACTGAATATCGATATTTGAGGGAGGACTTTGCTCAAGAGGTTAGCTCATTGACTGGATATAATAGGCAACAAGCAATTGAAGATTGGTATAAGAGCCAACCTGTTCTGTTCACCATGATTCGTGATGATGGTCAACGCTGTTGCTGCAAGATGCCTTGCAAATTACTCAATACGTTTGTTTGCTGTGGATTTTGTCAAGATGGCATGCACGCGTATGCTGGGCAACTCATTGATGGCCCAGAGAAAGGTCGACTGAATAATCCAGATCCAACTAAATTAATTGGTTCAGTGAAACAGCCTTCTCTTGGAGGATGCTGTACCCCATCATTGCATTTAACCGATGGCCATATACCAGAACCATTTGGTAAGGTTGAAGGACCTTGTTGCTTTGGTGGTTGGTCTGAAAACTGCTGCAGCTTCAATTTTTTTGTCTCCAAATTTGGTAGCGGTACAAAAGCAGGAGATCTTGGCAAAATCATCAAGAAAAAACCCGATGGATTGTCCGGTCAAGTCAAAGAAGTGATGAGTCAGGCTGACGTTTATAGCGTCCAGTTCAATGATGGCGTTGAATTATCCCCCGCTCAAAAAATAACCATTCTCACTTCGCAAATTTTGAGCGATTATATGTAAGTTGCAATCCATTAGAATTTACCAATCCGTCTGTGATTTTTTGTTTGCAATCTTCCAGGTGGTTTGAAGGAACGACAGAGAAGTGCAGTTGCACTGATAGCGGTTGTGTATGTTACCTTTGTTTTTATTATTGCATGGGAGTTTTATGTCCTGTATGCATTTTTTGCCCAAATCCCCTCTCATTGCTGCTGGGTTAGATTAAGAAAGCAACTGTTTGGCGGTACTGTTATTGTTATTTCCTTATACACAGATAGTTCTCGCTGTCCGTGATTCCTATACTGGAGTGCAGTTTAATATGTACTACTTCATCTTGTACCATGTAAATGCTGGTACTAGTTATGTTATTCAATTTGAATAAG
>JACCEA010552803.1_pt1 | contig 13395 bp, 8 predicted proteins | sample 7449851 | NCBI WGS metagenome assembly JACCEA01 (sample SAMN15323453, study PRJNA562643) | freshwater metagenome | isolation source: river surface water | place: USA:Blue River Watershed | collected 2017-08-18 | reverse complement strand
TATGTCTGGGCCTATGCCAGCACACAGTACAATCCAGTTCAGGCAGTGATCTATGACTTTCAAGATAGTCGTTCAGGCCAGCATGCTGAAGAGTTCTTGAAAGGCTGGCAGGGCTATCTGGTCTGTGATGATTACAGTGGTTATAAAGCACGCTTTAAATCAGGCCAGGTCATTGAGGTGGGCTGCATGGCCCATGCACGTCGTAAATTCCATGAACTGCATGTGACCAAAAAAAGTCAGGTCGCTGAACAGGCATTGGTGCTGATTCAGAAACTGTATGCGATAGAAGCAGAACTCAGGAAAAAGACCGATGGTACAGCGGAAGACCGCCGCGAATACCGACAACAGCATAGTCAACCAGTGATGCAACAACTATATGAATGGCTCAACCAACATCAACTGACGGTACCATCGAGTTCTCCAACCGCCAAGGCTATCAATTACACTCTGAAGCGTTGGCCAGCTTTAAGCCGCTATCTGGATGATGGCAATTTGCCTATAGATAATAACTGGATTGAAAATCAGATGCGTCCCTGGGCGTTGGGGCGCAAGAACTGGCTGTTTGCAGGTTCGCTGCGCAGTGGTCAGCGAGCGGCAAACATCATGACGTTAATCCAGTCAGCAAAGCTGAATGGCTTGGATCCGTATGCCTATTTAAGTGATGTGCTGAAAAGGCTGCCGACACATAAAGTGACCCAGATTGAAGAGTTACTGCCACACTGCTGGAAACCTAAATCGAATTAAAAAATAGGTATGGGATTCAGCGGACGCTTACGTTTAGTTTTCTAAATACAATCATTTTGCTATTTTCAAACATAAAAAAGGCACCCAAAGGTGCCTTTTTTAATTCGTTAAGACTTAGAACTGGTCTGAGTTCAACGCTTGACTAAATGCTTGGTCAACTTCACTGAAATCATTATGAAGTTCAAATTCAGCAGCTTCGGCCTCTTGACGACGACGCTCTAAGTGATACGCAAGACCTGTACCCGCTGGGATCAAGCGACCCACAACAACGTTTTCTTTCAAACCACGTAAATCATCTTCTTTACCTGTTACAGCCGCTTCAGTTAACACACGAGTTGTTTCCTGGAACGATGCAGCAGAAATGAATGAGTCAGTAGAAAGCGACGCTTTAGTAATACCCATCAATTGACGTTCAAACTTCGCTGGGAACTTGTTCTGAGCCAAGACAGCTTGGTTCTCTTGAACAACGCGGATGTAATCCACTTGCTCGCCTTTGATGAAACTTGTATCACCGCCATCAGTGATATCAACTTTACGCAACATTTGACGTACAACAACTTCGATGTGCTTATCGTTGATTTTTACACCTTGGAGACGGTAAACGTCTTGAACTTCGTTCACGATGTAGTTAGTTAATGCTACTTCACCTTTCAAACGCAAGATGTCATGTGGGTTTTGTGGACCATCAGAAATGGTTTCGCCACGGTTCACATGCTCACCTTCGAACACGTTAATGGTACGCCATTTTGGAATCAATTCTTCGTAGATCTCAGAACCATCATCAGGGCTAATCACTAAACGGTTCTTACCTTTAGTCTCTTTACCAAAGCTTACAACACCTGATACTTCTGCAAGAATCGCGTGTTCTTTCGGTTTACGTGCTTCAAATAAGTCAGCTACGCGTGGAAGACCACCGGTAATATCACGGGTACGTGAAGTTTCTTGTGGTACACGACCAAGTACATCACCCACACCAATCGTTGCGCCATCACGAACGGTTACAATCGTATTTTGTGGTAAGAAGTAGAATTGTTCGCCACCATCTGTTGTATCCAACACAATTGCAGGACGTAAATCTTTACCAGAAGCAGGACGAGCTGTTACAGGCAAGATTTCAACAGTGGTCATACCCGTTGCATCATCAGTTTTCGATGTTGCAGTTACGCCATCAGCGATCTGGCTGAAACGCGCTTTACCCGCAACTTCTGTTACCAATGGATGTGTATGTGGATCCCAAGTCGCTACGATGCCCCCAGCTTCTACAGCTTCACCATCTTTCAACAAGATGCTTGCACCGTAAGGAAGTTTATAACGCTCACGCTCACGACCTAAGTCATCTGCAATACCGATTTCACCTGAACGTGAAACTGACACCAAGTGACCTTTGGCATGTTGTACAGTTTTCACGTTATGGAAACGTACAGTACCTTTGTTACGGACTTGAACACTGTTTGCAGCAGACGTTCGGCTTGCAGCACCACCCACGTGGAAGGTACGCATCGTTAACTGTGTACCCGGCTCACCAATTGATTGTGCAGCCATTACACCGACTGATTCACCTGGGTTCACCAAGTGACCACGTGCAAGGTCACGACCATAACAACGCGCACATACACCGAAGGTAGATTCACAAGCGATAACTGAACGTACTTTCACTTCATCGACACCCGCTTCTTCAAGCTGAGCAGCAATTTTCTCGTCAATTAACGTACCACGTGGAAGTACAACTTCATCATCAGATGCACGACGTACATCTTCAGCAGTTACACGACCTAATACGCGATCGCGTAATGGTTCAATAACGTCACCACCTTGAATGAATGGTGTCATCACTAGGCCACCCGCTGTACCACAATCAGATTCAGTAATCACCAAATCTTGTGCTACGTCTACAAGACGACGTGTCAAGTAACCCGAGTTCGCAGTTTTCAATGCGGTATCGGCCAAACCTTTACGTGCACCATGTGTTGAGATGAAGTACTGAAGTACTGTCAAACCTTCACGGAAGTTTGCTTTAATTGGGGTCTCAATGATCGAGCCATCCGGCTTCGCCATCAAACCACGCATACCAGCAAGCTGACGGATCTGCGCCGCACTACCACGGGCACCCGAGTCAGACATCATATAAATCGAGTTGAATGATTTCTGTTTCTCATCTTCACCTTGTTTGTTTTTAACAAGGGTATAAGACAAGTTATCCATCATCGCTTTCGCAACTTGGTCGTTTGTACGCGCCCAAATATCGACAACTTTGTTATAACGCTCACCTGCAGTTACGAAACCTTGCTCAAACTGTTGTTCGATTTCACGAACTTCGGTTTCAGCTTTATCGATAATCGTATGCTTGGTTGGTGGAATCAACATGTCTTCCATACCAACAGATACACCTGAACGCGTCGCTTGACGGAAGCCCAAATACATCAATTGGTCAGCGAAGATAACAGTATCTTTCAAACCAAGTTTGCGGTAGCAAGAGTTGATTAACTTAGAGATGTTTTTCTTAGTCATCTCAAGGTTGATCATATCGAAGCTTAAACCTTGTGGAACGACTTCCCATAACAAGCAACGACCAGGTGTTGTATCAACAATAATGGTTTGCTTTTCACGCTGACCGTTTTCATCAATTACAGTTTGATGTACACGTACTTTTACACGTGCATGGATCGCAACTTTACCCGTTGCTAATGCACGGTTAACTTCGTGAGTATCGGCAAACACCATGCCTTCACCTTTGGCATTTACCGCATCACGTGTGATGTAGTAAAGACCCAAGACAACGTCCTGAGAAGGAACGATGATCGGCTCACCATTTGCAGGTGACAAGATGTTGTTGGTCGACATCATCAACGCACGTGCTTCTAACTGTGCTTCCAATGTCAATGGAACGTGTACTGCCATTTGGTCACCATCGAAGTCGGCGTTAAACGCAGCACATACGAGTGGGTGAAGACGAATTGCCTTACCTTCGATCAGAATAGGTTCAAATGCTTGAAGACCTAGACGGTGAAGTGTTGGCGCACGGTTCAACATGACTGGATGTTGACGAATTACAGAAGCTAGAACGTCCCAAACTTCTGGCGTTTCGCGCTCAACCATTTTCTTCGCAGCTTTAATGGTTGTTGCTTGGCCAGATGCTTGTAGTTTCGCGAAAATAAATGGCTTAAATAATTCAAGTGCCATCTTCTTCGGAAGACCGCATTGGTGAAGACGTAAAGTAGGACCTACGGTAATGACCGAACGACCAGAATAGTCAACACGCTTACCAAGTAAGTTTTGACGGAAACGACCTTGTTTACCTTTGATCATATCTGCCAAAGATTTCAATGGACGTTTGTTCGAACCTGTAATTGCACGACCACGACGACCGTTATCAAGCAACGCATCAACAGACTCTTGTAACATACGTTTTTCGTTACGTACGATGATGTCTGGCGCAGCAAGGTCAAGAAGACGCTTCAAACGGTTGTTACGGTTGATCACACGACGATATAAATCGTTCAAGTCTGAAGTCGCGAAACGACCACCTTCAAGTGGTACAAGCGGACGTAAGTCTGGTGGAAGTACAGGAAGTACGTTCATCACCATCCATTCAGGCTTATTGTTTGAATCTTTGAATGCTTCCATCAATTTCAAACGCTTAGACGCTTTTTTAAGTTTCGTCTCAGACGTTGTTTGTGGAATTTCTTCACGTAAACGCGCAATCTCAGCTTCAAGATCGATATCTTTTAATAAATCCTGAACTGCTTCTGCACCCATTTTCGCAGTGAATTCATCACCGTGTTCTTCAAGTGCATTGTAGTATTCTTCGTCTGTTAAAAGTTGATACTTTTCAAACGGAGTCATACCAGGATCAGTAACAACATAAGATTCGAAATACAATACACGTTCGATATCACGTAATGTCATATCAAGCAGTAAACCGATACGGCTCGGTAATGATTTCAAGAACCAGATGTGTGCAACTGGAGAAGCAAGGTCAATGTGACCCATACGCTCACGACGAACTTTTGCAGTTGTTACTTCAACGCCACATTTTTCACAAATGACGCCTTTGTATTTCATACGCTTGTATTTACCACACAAGCATTCATAATCTTTTACTGGACCAAAGATTTTGGCACAGAACAAACCGTCACGTTCAGGTTTAAAAGTACGGTAGTTAATGGTTTCAGGCTTTTTAACTTCACCGTGAGACCATGACTTAATCATCTCTGGTGACGCAAGACCAATACGGATACGGTCAAATTCAACAGGTGCATGACCTTCTGAATCCGTTTTCTTACGCATGATATCGAGCAAGTCTTTCAATTTTTTTCTCCGTGTGTCGGGGAGCTACGCTCTTCCGACTGGGTCACAAATATTGTTTTTACTGAAATTTGGAATCTCCCCTAACCCCTCTTTAACAAAGAGGAGAACTTCCCCCTTTAATAAAGGGGGATCGAGGGGGATTTAGTCACCATTTTTCAGTTCAATGTTGATACCTAAAGAACGGATCTCTTTGGTCAATACGTTGAACGATTCAGGCATACCCGGATCCATATAATGGTTTCCATCTACAATATTCTTATAGATGCGTGTACGACCTTCGACGTCATCCGACTTCACTGTAAGCATTTCTTGGAGCGTATATGCAGCACCGTATGCTTCAAGTGCCCATACTTCCATCTCACCGAAACGCTGACCACCGAATTGTGCTTTACCACCAAGCGGCTGTTGAGTCACAAGTGAGTAAGAACCTGTTGAACGCGCATGCATCTTGTCATCAACCAAGTGGTTCAATTTGAGCATGTACATGTAACCTACAGTTACAGGACGGTCAAACTGTTCACCTGTACGACCATCAAACAATACTGTTTGACCTGTACGAGAAATGTCTGCCAATTCAAGTAAGTCTTTGATCTGACTTTCTTCAGCACCATCAAATACTGGAGTTGCTAATGGAACACCAGCACGCAAGTTACCTGAAAGCGCCAAGATTTCTGCGTCAGTCAAGCTATCAAGCTCTTCTTGCTCACCACCAACCTTGTTATAAATCTTGTCTAAGAATTCACGCAGTTCAATCACTGTACGTTGTTCTTTCAACATTTTTTCGATCTTATCGCCAAGACCTTTCGCCGCCATACCCAAGTGAGTCTCAAGAATCTGACCCACGTTCATACGTGACGGTACACCTAATGGGTTCAATACGATGTCGACTGGTACACCATTCGCATCATGTGGCATGTCTTCAACTGGTAAGATGTTTGATACAACACCCTTGTTACCGTGACGACCCGCCATCTTATCACCAGGCTGGATACGACGTTTAACTGCAAGGTAAACCTTAACAACTTTCAATACGCCAGTTGTTAATTCATCACCTGTAGACAGTTTACGCTTCTTCTCAGCAAACTTCTCGTCAATCTCGTAACTCTTCTCTTTCAAGAACACTTGAATTTGAGTTAAACGCTCAGCAATTGCTTCATCATTTGGCTGGATTTCAAGTAAATCAACAAGCTCTAAACCAGACAATACGTCTTCAGAAAGTTTATCACCGCGTTTAGTTGAACCACCACCGTTAGATTCTTGACCTTTCAACAAACGAACAATACGTTCACGTGCTGCTTCTTCGAAGATTTTGTATTCTTCTTTCAAGTCTTTACGGTATGCGTCAAGCTGAGCTTTCTCAATTGCTTGAGCACGTTCATCTTTTTCTAAACCATCACGTGTGAAGACTTGAACGTCAATCACTGTACCTTTGGTACCAGACGGAACACGTAAAGACGAGTCTTTTACGTCAGCCGCTTTTTCACCAAAGATTGCGCGAAGTAATTTTTCTTCAGGTGTTAACTGAGTTTCACCTTTAGGTGTTACCTTACCAACAAGGATGTCACCTGCAGTCACTTCAGCACCGATATAAACAATACCTGACTCATCCAATTTAGACAGCGCAGCTTCACCAACGTTAGGAATATCAGCAGTAATTTCTTCTGCACCTAACTTAGTATCACGTGCGACACATGACAATTCTTGAATGTGAATTGACGTTAAACGGTCTTCTTGAAGAACACGCTCAGAAAGTAAGATCGAGTCTTCGTAGTTATAACCGTTCCATGTCATGAACGCGACGCGCATGTTTTGACCCAGCGCAAGTTCACCCATGTCAGTCGATGGACCGTCAGCCAAGATGTCACCACGAGCAACTTTGTCACCCAAGTTTACGATAACGTTTTGGTTGATACATGTATTTTGGTTTGAACGTGTGTATTTGATCAGGTTATAGATGTCTACACCTGCTTCACCCGCGATCATTTCATCTTCGTTGACACGAATCACGATACGAGACGCATCAACATATTCAATCGCACCACCGCGGTTTGCGATCACACACACACCTGAATCACGTGCTACGTTTGCTTCCATACCTGTACCAACAAGCGGTTTGTCAGCACGCAATGTAGGAACAGCTTGACGTTGCATGTTCGAACCCATCAAGGCACGGTTCGCGTCATCGTGTTCAAGGAATGGAATCAATGATGCTGCCACTGAAACAACCTGCTGTGCAGAAACGTCCATATGTGTGACGCGCTCAGGCGACATACGTACGAATTCACCTTGATGACGGACAGAAACCATTTCTTCAGTCAGGTTGCCATCTTTATCAACAGCGGAGTCAGCCTGTGCAATGACAGTCCCTACTTCTTCAATTGCAGATAAATATTCAACTTCATCAGTTACACGACCATCTACAACTTTACGGTATGGTGTTTCCAAGAAACCGAAGTCATTCGCTTTTGCATAGACAGAAAGCGAGTTGATCAAACCAATGTTTGGACCTTCAGGAGTTTCAATTGGACAAACACGACCGTAGTGAGTTTGATGTACGTCACGTACTTCGAAGCCCGCGCGTTCACGTGTCAAACCACCAGGACCAAGCGCAGATACACGACGTTTATGTGTAATCTCAGACAATGGATTGTTTTGGTCCATGAACTGAGACAATTGGCTTGAACCAAAGAATTCTTTGATTGCAGCAGCAACAGGTTTTGCGTTGATCAAATCTTGTGGAGACAAGTTATCTGTTTCTGCTTGGCTTAAACGCTCTTTAACAGCACGTTCAACACGAACTAAACCAACACGGAATTGGTTTTCTGTCATTTCACCAACAGAACGTACACGACGGTTACCTAAGTGATCGATATCGTCGACTTCACCTTTACCGTTACGAATTTCTACTAATGTACGTAATACATCAATAATATCGTCGTGTGACAGAATCCCTTCAACTTCACGTGACTTCTGGTCAGTACCCACTTCGTAAGGACGACCCAAACGACGGTTGAACTTCATACGACCCACTGGAGAAAGGTCATAACGCTCAGAAGAGAAGAATAAGTTGTTGAATAAGTTCTCAGCAGCTTCTTTCGTTGGTGGTTCGCCTGGACGCATGACTTTATAGATTTCAACAAGTGCTTCTTCACGACCTGTTGTTGTATCCGCACGCAATGTATCTGCAACGAAAGGACCACGATCGATGTCGTTCGTGAACAGGATGTTAAACTGTTTAACACCACCTTCAGCGATCTTCACCATGATGTCATGGCTAAGTACGGTATTCGCAGGAATCACATCACCACTTTTCAGTGTGATATCTTCAGCTGTAATACGCTCATATAAATATTCATCAGGTACAGAAAGCTTGGCTAAGTTCGCAGCTTCCATTTGACGTACGTGACGTGCATTAATACGTTTACCTTGTTCAACGATCGCTTTACCATCATTGTCTAAGATATCGAATTGTGCCATTTCACCACGTAAGCGATCTGGAACAAGATCAATCTGATAGCTACCCATATCAAGATATACAGGTACTTTTTCATAGAACAAATTCAAGATTTGTTCATTGCTGTAATTCAAGGCACGCAGAATCACCGTTGCAAGCAGCTTACGACGACGGTCAATACGTACGAATACTAAATCTTTAGCATCAAATTCAAAATCTAACCATGAACCACGGTAAGGGATAATACGTGCTGAATACAACACTTTACCACTTGAGTGAGTTTTACCCTTATCATGATCAAAGAATACACCTGGTGAACGGTGTAATTGAGATACGATGACACGCTCAGTACCGTTGATAACGAAAGTACCGTTATCGGTCATGAGTGGCATTTCACCCATGTAAACTTCTTGTTCACGAACGTCTTTAATTGATTTCGTTTCACGATCTTTAATGATCAAACGAATTTTTACGCGCATTGGTGCTGCATAAGTTGAACCACGTAAAATACATTCACGTACGTCAAACTCAGGCTTACCAAGACTATACTCAACAAATTCTAAAGCAGCATTGCCAGAATAACTTTCAATAGGAAAAACTGAACGAAATGCGGCTTGGAGACCGATATCTTCGCGATTTTTTGGAGTTTTACCGCCTTGTAAGAATGTACGGTACGAATCGACCTGAATCGACAGTAAGTACGGTGCTTCCATTACGTGGGGCAATTTACCAAAATTCTTACGGATCCGTTTCTTTTCGGTATATGAGTATGCCATCTGGAGTCCTCGGAAAGTAAACTAAACCCGCCTGCAGAACGGGTCTAGAAGGAATTACGCAGGCCGATATGGCCACCACTGTTTACAAATGCTGCAATTTTTAGTGGTATTAAAACGCTTAACAATATTTTTATAAGCAAAAAAATATTGGTAAGCGTTTGATTTCATGAATTTTGTTTAAATAATACGCACAATAAACGTAAAACTATCAAAAAACGAGCCGATTATTGTAACGCAAAAAGGCTGATGACCCAAGAGCCATCAGCCATTTTTTGGAGCCGATTTTGAAAAAATCGACTCCCTACAGCATTACTTAAGTGTAACTGTAGCACCAGCTTCTTCAAGCTTCTTCTTAAGTTCTTCGCCTTCTTCTTTAGAAACGCCTTCTTTAAGAACTGCAGGAGCGCCTTCAACAAGATCTTTCGCTTCTTTAAGACCAAGACCAGTTGCTTCACGAACTGCTTTAATTACAGCAACTTTGTTCGCGCCGAAAGAAGTCAACTCAACGTTGAATTCAGTTTGTTCTTCAACAGCAGCAGCAGCTGGACCAGCAGCTACAGCTACAGCAGCAGCAGATACGTTGAAACGCTCTTCAAATGCTTTGATTAAGTCAACAAGTTCGATAACTTTTAATTCAGCAACTGCGTCTAAGATTTGTTCGTTTGTTAAAGCCATGAGAATAACTCCAAATGGATATTGAATGGTGTGAAAGTAGATTTAAGCTTAAGCAGCTTCTGACTCGTTTTTCTCTTGGAGCGCTGTAAGTAAACGACCCAATTTCGAAATAGGAGCTTGAAGAACAGAGGCAAGCATAGTAAGCGCTTTTTCGTGGTTCGGAAGGTTTGCAATAATACTAACTTCTTCACCTTGATAAAGTTTGCCATCAAATGCAGCAGCTTTTAATTCAAATGCTTTGTTAGTTTTAGCAAATTCTTCGAACAAGCGTGCAGCTGCACCCATATCGTCTTCAGAAGTTGAGAATGCTAAGATTGTTGGACCAACAAGATTGTCATTCAAGATAGAGAATTGTGTATCTTGAAGAGCACGTTTGGCTAAAGTATTACGTACAACACGTGTAGCAACACCTAGTTTACGAGCTTCAACACGAAGAGCAGTTAATTGCTCAACCGTTAAACCTTGGTAGTCAGCAACAACGGCAGCGAACGCTGTAGAAGCAACTTCAGTTACTTCAGCAACGATCTGTTTTTTGTCTTCGATAAGAAGAGCCATTGTAAAACCTCCTAACGGTGATTTATGTACCTACACAGGTACACTCCCAATTCGTAAGTCTTTCGACTTACACGCGGAGGAGCAACAAATCACACCACCGCGTCTACTCAGACTGGATTTTTAAGAAAAGTGTCCGAAAACACTTCTCGCCTGAGGTCTTTGACGCTGATAAATCTTCATTTATCAATTCAAAGTTTGCTTAGATTTTTCCAATGAAAAAATCTAAGGCTTTAAAATTCTTTCTAATTACTTAGAAACGTTGTTTACATCAACGATCAAACCAGGACCCATAGTTGAGCTCAAAGTGATCTTCTTAACGTACACACCTTTAGAAGTTGCAGGTTTTAAACGTTTTAAATCTGCAATTAAAGTTTCAACGTTTTGACGTACAGCCTCTTCGCTAAAGCCAAGTTGACCGATTGCAGCATGGATGATACCACCCTTGTCTACACGGTAACGTGCCTGACCAGATTTGGCATTCTTAACCGCGTTCGCAACGTCAGGCGTTACTGTACCCACTTTAGGGTTTGGCATTAAGCCACGTGGACCAAGAATTGTACCTAACTTACCAACAACGCGCATTGCATCAGGAGCAGCAATAACTACATCGAAATCAAGATTTCCACCTTGAATGCTTTCAGCAAGGTCATCAAATCCAACAACATCTGCACCTGCTTCTTTTGCAGCTTCAGCTGCAGCACCTTGAGCAAATACTGCTACACGTACAGTTTTACCTGTACCTGCAGGTAAAGTCGTCGCACCACGAACAACCTGATCAGATTTACGTGGATCAACACCAAGGTTTACAGAGATGTCTAATGATTCTTTGAACTTCGCAGCTGGAAGGCTGTTAAGAACTTGTACTGCTTCTTCCAAAGTATAAACTTTGTTTGCTTCTACAGCAGCAGCAATGGCTTTTTGACGTTTAGTTAACTTTGCCATGTCTTATAGCTCCACTTCCAAGCCCATAGAACGTGCAGAACCAGCAATGGTACGCACACGAGCGTCTAAATCAGCACCAGTTAAATCTGGTTCTTTAGTCGTCGCAATTTCTTCTAATTGAGCACGAGTCAACTTACCAACTTTAGTTTTGTTAGGTACAGAAGAACCCTTTTGAATACCAGCAGCTTTCTTAAGAAGAATAGATGCAGGTGGAGTTTTCATGATGAATGTGAACGACTTATCGTTGTACACAGTGATCACGACAGGAATTGGCAAGCCAACTTCAAGTTTTTGTGTAGCAGCATTGAATTCTTTACAGAATGCCATGATGTTTACACCACGTTGACCTAAAGCAGGACCAATTGGTGGAGATGGATTTGCTTTACCAGCTGGAACTTGCAGCTTGATATAGCCGTCAATCTTCTTAGCCATTGAAAATTACCTCTGGGTACAAACGCCGTCAGGCTCCCCAAAAAATTAAACAACACCGAAGTGTTAGAACAACAATGCCCGATCAAATCGGGCGCTTACCAACCAACTCAAATTAAATCGTTTTTTCGACTTGTCGAAACTCAAGTTCAACTTGCGTTGGTCGATTAAATACATTGATCGTCAACGTTAAACGTGACTTTTCGTATTGTACTTCCTCCACGACCCCTTTAAAGTCAGTGAACGGACCATCAACCACGAGTAATTCTTCACCAGGCTCAAACATTGTCTTAGGACGAGGTGCTTCACCTGTATTACGTACACGTGCAAGAATTGCATCAGCTTCACGTTGAGAAATTGGTGCTGGTTTTTCTGGTGTACCACCAATAAAACCTAGAACCTTTGGACACTCTTTAACGATGTGCCAAGTGTCATCATTCATTTCCATTTCGACTAATACATAGCCAGGAAAGAATTTACGCTCAGACTTACGCTTCTTACCATCCTTCATTTCTACTACTTCTTCAGTAGGAACAAGGACTTCACCAAAACTATCAGCAACAGTGCTGCGCTGGATTCGGTCATTAAGTGAACGCATCACTTGTTTTTCAAAACCAGAATAGGCATGAATAATATACCAACGTTTCATCGCACTCTTACCCGATAATTAACCTAATAAACCAACCTAACCCGTAATCGAAACACCATAAAACCAATGATGCAACAACCACAACCAAAAGAACCTGCCACGATGTCGTGATCGTCTCTTGTTTTGTTGGCCAAGTCACTCGACGCAGTTCAATTCGCGCATCTTGCAACAAACGCACAAAGCCTTTGCCTTGATGGGTGGCGTATAATAAACCTAAAGCGACGACGACACAAGCCAAAATTACCCCAACGCGCACCCAAATATCATTTGCAGGTGCCCAATAGGCTGGTAAATGTTGATTTACCAATGCTGAACCAACTAACAAAACAATTGCAATTAACCACAAGACAATATCAAGCGGAGTACTTGCATTTATAACTTCTGCAGCATTATTTCTTTGAGGGATTGGCGCGTCGCTTAATGCGTCACGCGATTTATCATTCGACATTTTTTTACTCGTCGTAGAATTCGCGAATTATTATATGACAACTTAGCCAGAATTAAGCTTTTTTATTTAAAAAAAGTGGCAGGCCAGGAGGGACTCGAACCCCCAACATTCGGTTTTGGAGACCGACGCTCTACCAATTGAACTACTAGCCTATGAAGCAAATCGAAAGCCGAAGCTTCCGATTTGAATGTAATACAATATTGGGCTTATGCAGTTACTTTAGCAACAACACCAGCGCCTACAGTACGACCACCTTCACGGATCGCAAAACGTAGACCTGGGTCCATTGCGATCGGGTGGATTAATTCTACTGACATCTCAACGTTGTCACCAGGCATAACCATTTCTACGCCTTCTTGTAACTTGATTGCGCCAGTTACGTCAGTTGTACGGAAGTAGAACTGTGGACGGTAAC
>JACCEA012303986.1_pt1 | contig 13397 bp, 22 predicted proteins | sample 7449851 | NCBI WGS metagenome assembly JACCEA01 (sample SAMN15323453, study PRJNA562643) | freshwater metagenome | isolation source: river surface water | place: USA:Blue River Watershed | collected 2017-08-18 | reverse complement strand
GTCGCGACCGGCGATCCAGCCTGCGCCGAAGCCGATCAGGACGCCCAGGATGAAGGTGATGCCGTAGCTGATCATGCCAACAGCCCCCGATCGATGCTGTCGGCCAGCCTGCGGGCCTTGGCGATGAACTTGGCATCGTCGCGCGGCAGTTCGTGACCCCGGGTCAGGACCAGAGTGCAGGCGGCGCGCAGGTCGGTCACGGGCATGTCGCGCGGCATCAGGTCGACGGCCAGCGCGGCGGCCTGCACCGGATCGGTGGGCAGAAACCCTACCATGGCGCCACCCCCGGCCCGACCTGCAAGAGCGTGACGAACTCGGCCAGATACCAGCCGAAGGCGAAGGCGGCGAAGGGCCAGCACACGGCGCGGATCAGGAACCGGCGCTGCACCTGCTGTTCGGCGCGGATGAATTCGATGCGGGGCGTCATGCCGCGTCACCGGGGTGCATCGCGGCAGTGGCAGCCCGCCGGGCGTCCAGAAGGACATGCCAGGCCCGCTGGCGGCGGAAGGTGCCGGATGCGGCCGCGCGGGCGGGATCGGTGACAAGCGCCAGCGCCCAGCGGTCGATTGCGTTCTGAAGTGGGGTGCGCATGGCGTCCTCCATCGGGGTTTTGGTGTTCGGCGGGCGCTGGTCGCCCGCCAAATGTGCATGGGGAATGGATCAGCCGCCGTCGCCGTAGCCGTAGCCGTCGCCGTCGCCGTCGCCGTCGCCGTAGCCGCCGTCGCCGTCGCCGCCGTCGCCGCCGTAGCCGCCGTCGTCGCCGTAGCCGCCGCCGCGCGTGCTGATGTCGGGTTCCCCTGGGTCGCCGCCGGTCAGGCGGATCGCCTTGGGATCAGGGCTCATGAATCGGAAACTCCTCGATCAGGGCGCGGGCTGCGTCTGTCACGGGGATGATCTCGACCGCGTCGAGCATGACCACATCGGCGGGGGCGGGGAGTTTCGATCCGGCCTTGACGCCGAAATTCGCAACGGCGCTGAGCGTGTGGCCCTTTGCGGCCTTCCAGAAGTAAAGCCGCCGCGCCTTGAGGAGGTGGACGGCAGTGCCGTCGATGCGCTCAAGCCAGCCGGCGCTGGACCGGCCATAGCTGGCGCGGACGATAACGTAGGTGCCGATCAGGTGGTCGGCGATGCCGGGGCGCGGTGCGTCCGGGGTGGTGATGTTTGGGTCGTTCATGGTGCCTCCATCGGGGTGTCGATGGAGGGAATATGATGGGGGAGTTTCCCCATGTCAATCTGTAAATGGGGAAACTCCCCCATTTATCTTTACAGGCGACGACGGTGATGGCAGGATGGGGGCTGTCGCCAGGCATGGGGCACGGTGGACGCATTGAGACGTCGCGCGCATAGTCGCGGCGGCGGTTTGCAGGGAAAGGCGAAGATATGTTTGATTCTATCGTGACAATGCCGCTGGTGATGCAGCTTGCGCTTGGCGCAGGGTATGCGGGCTATGCGATTGCCTATGCTGGCCTGCGGCGCGACCATAGTGCAACGGATGCGGCCTTGTGTTCATTGGCCTTCGGTGTTCCGGCGATACTGGTGTTTTCTGCCCTTGTGGAACGGGGCCAGATGGTTGCCGCCCTGGCAGGGTTCGTGGTGGCGATTGGCGTGGCCTGCCTTTGGCGCATGGGTGGTCGGGATGGGGCATATTTCCTGCTGAATGGGTTGGGTGTCCATCAGGATGACGGTTTGTCGAACACGTGGGATGCGCTGATCCATCGCAAGGGGCTGAAGGTCAGTCAGATGTCGGTCCACATGACGGACGGGCGCATCCTGTATCTGAGTGACCGAACTTTGGTGAAGGGTGCGCCTTTTGATGGCCTGCTTCTGGGGGGCGATGGATCCATTGCAATGGTTGTGCAGAAGGAACGCGCCGCTGATGGCAGCACTGTCGAGAAATCCGATATCGCTGACGATGAGTGGGGTTACAGGCTGACCTACATTCCCGCTGACCATGTTGCACAGGTCAATATCAGGATCGCCTGATCAATCGTCGCGGGGCGGCCTTTTTCCGGACGGGCGTTCCGCAACCTCTGGCCGGACATTGTTCTGCGCGGGTGGCCTGACGGTTTCGGTCTGATCGCGGGGTTGGGCGACCGGCCTTTCGGGTGATTTTGCCATGTCAGCCATTCCCCTTGTTGCCTGACCCGCCCTGCATGTTCAGGTTTTCCATTACCAGCACGGCGATCAGGCCGAAGATGCCGGTCAGAAGGCCGATCACCAGCCAGGCCAGAAAGTTCCGCCCCCGTGCCTGTGCGGCAAGGGCGGTGACGACGCCGAAGGCGATCCAGATAAAGATGAACATGAATTAGTCCTTCCGTCCTTGGTGGCGGTTATCGTTTCGGGATTGCATGAGTTTCCTGATTTCCGACAGCTCGTTCAGGGTATGGATGTGGACGCGGCCCAGCGTGGCGGCGATGGCAGCGCTGAAAAGAACAATTGCGAGCGTCAGCCACGCAGCAGTCTGGCTTTCACCAAAGCGGTCGCCGCCGACCTTAAAGACTGCGGCCAGAAGTGAAAAACCGCATCCGCCCCACCCGGCATACTGCATGAAGGCGAACAGGATTTCCGTTCCGTCAAATTTCATGGACATATCCCTGCGCCTTTAAAATGCATCTGACGGGTGAACTTCACCGCAAGTTGTGCGCACCTGTCAACAGGCGGTGTCAGTCGATCCGGCGAACAAAGTCCGGCGGCAGGCTGAAAAGCACGGGCGCGGCCCAGTTCAGGCGCACGCCATGGCGGTGATCATGGTCGGGGTTTAGCGAAACCAGCGTGAAGGTGCCTTCATCGCGCCCTGTTCTGATCTGTTTGACCCAGCCGCGCCCGGCATCGTCTTCGCAGACACAGATGCGCCCGACCGATTCGGCGGGCACGCCCAGCACCGTGCGGCTGTAAAACAGGACCGATCCCTGCGGATAGATCGGCAGCATGCTGTCGCCGATCACCTCCACCGCCGCGATGCCCCTGGGGCTGAGCTGCGGCGGGCACAGGATGCGGTAATGGCCATCGCCCGGTTCATAGGCGGCGAAGGAGTCGATTTCCGCGCCTGCGCCGACATGGCCGACAATTGGGATTTGATCGTCAGGATCGCCCAGCCTGCCAGCTATGAAGTCCTCAAGTGTGACGCCGAAGGCCGATGCGACTTTCAAGGCGTCGTCGGCATTCGTGGTTTTGGACTTACCTTGACGCAGGCCCTTTAGCTGGTCGTAAGACACGCCGGACACTTTGGAGACGCTAAGCAGCGACCGCCTTTTGGCCTGTAGGGCAAACTCTAGCGCTTCTCGAAATGTGGTTTCCATGTGGGTATTTTATCCCCTGCGTGGGCAGCGATGGAATGGAGACAAATGCCCCTTGACTTTATGGGGGATATTACCCCAATCATCTACTCCATGGACCAGCTCATCGCCGACATCGAAGCCTTCGCCGCAGCGCTCGGCATCACCCCGCAAAAGCTTTTGAGGGATTCCGTGAATGCCGAGTGGGGCCGCTGGCAGAAGTGGAAGGCGGGCGAGGCCAGCCCGACGATGCTGATCGCCGATCGCATCCGCGCGCACATGGCGGCCAACTGGCCCGCCACGGCGCCCCTTCCCGACAGTCTGAAACCCTACCTCCCACCCCAAGAGGCCGCCGAATGACCGCCGCGCCTTCGCAACGGAGATTTGCAAATGTCCGCAATAGAAATCCGCGATGTGACCTGGTTCGTCTGGACCGGAACGGCGTGGATCAAGGATCCGGTGAGGGTTCGATAACCCGGTCATCCTTGCCCAGCCAGCCTTCTGATTGGCCGGCCGCACGGAGCGCGGCGAGCATTGCTTCGGCCACGGCGGGGTTGACGAACACGTCCGCGACTTCCCCGCGGGCCGAAGTCAGGCGCAGGATCAGCCCGGTCGGAGTAGCCCCCACGGCCATAGATGCGACGTTGAGCATCTGCATCAGCGGGCCGGATGGCCGTTGCGCCGGTTGCATGCGTGACATGTCCGCCCGCCAAGTGCGCAGGTCGGCGCGGGAAAAGGCCAGACTTCGTCGTTTCATGCTTTCTCCATCCTTCGCCAGTTGGCGTGGCGCTGTTCCGCCACAGGTTGTTTTCATCAGACTGCCTGATGCTTTTCAACTGCTTAACTCCCAAAAGGTGGCCAAATGACTATTCGTGCGATTGTGTCTGTTGCCCCCAATGCCCCGTCGTCCGGTCAAAAGTCTTTTGCCAATCCGTTTGACTTGCCGCCGGCTGGCGGGCGGGGCAGGGCGCGCGATCCGCGTGATGTGGGCTTCTATCTGCGGCGCAACATGGCCGTGCTGTGGGGGGGCCTATGTCCGCGCGCGGTTTTCGGACCGGGAAGCGTGTGCGGCCCATTTCGGCGTGACGTTCCAGACCGCCTGCAATTGGTGGGACGGGGCGAATGCGCCGGCGTCGGCCGTCTATGCCCGCGCCTCGATCGAAGACGGCGCGCGGCTGCATGCCGCCATGGTCGGGGGGATGAGGTGAGAGGATCACGGACAGGCAGTGCTGCACCCACTGCGGAAATCACCGGGCGGGGCGGTGCTGTCCGCGATCCCCGCGACCCCTCCCTGTTGACCTTCGGGCGCGGGTCACGCCGCGCCCGCTTTTCCGGGGTGGTCAAACGTTTTGGAGTGCCGGTGTCGGGCTTTGACGGGATTGCAGGCATCCCTCGCCCGGCACGCACCTGGCGCGGCGGCGGGTCCTGCTCGGCCGTCGCCGCGCCAATTTCCCTTCACATCTGTGCCCGATCCCACAGGGGCGCAGCCGGTGCCGCGCGGTTCGTTCCCCCAGATCCCGCCGCGCGGCACCGGACCTTTCCGAAGGAGGCCGCGCATGCATGAGACAGCAGAGAGGGAAGACTGGGGCCTGACGCCCACAGAGCGCCTGCGGACCATGATTGCGTTGGCCGGCTCCGGCGGGACGGTCGCGATGGATGACGCGTTCGCGCGCGAGCTTTTGCGTGAAGTCCGCAAACTGCAGGACGAGGCTGACGAGATTGCCGAGAAGGCGGCCGAGTTGGTGGCCACAAGGCAGGCGTCAGCCGAGGAGGTTCTGGCCCTGCTTGCCCGTGCGCGGCGGCTGCATTTCCGTAACGCGGTGATGGTGGTGGTTCAGGCCGTCTTGCTGACCCTGAGTGTGGCGGCTTTGCTTTCGGGGGGGCTTTGATGTTTCCCGCGATCCGCGATCCCGCGCGCCTGATCCTGTCGGGTCTTGTCCGCCGGTGGCACCAATATCCGATGATGGCCCATACCGACGAAACCGATGCCCAGCATCAGTGGATGGTGGCCGCGCTGGCGCTGAGCCTGTTTCCGGATGCCAGCCGCGCGCTGATGTTCGAGGCGCTGTTTCACGATGTGGGCGAGCTGGTCGCGGGCGATCTGGGGCTGCCCTTCAAGGAGGCGAACCCGGACTTTGCGGCGGGCCATGCCTGGATCGAACTTGAGGCGCGGCGCGGGATTTGTGGCGTCGCCTCCCTGACAGCGGTCGAGGCGCTGCAGCTGAAACTGTGCGACCGGCTGGCCGCCTTTCTGTGGATGCTGATCCGGACGCCGCACCTGAGCAGTCGCCTGGACTGGATCGGTGACCATGACCGGATCCGCAGTCTGGCGCGCGACCTGGGCGTGCTGTCGCCGGTGCAGGGGCTGATCGGCGAGATTGCGGGTTGGCCGCCCGTGCGGGATGCGGATCAGACCGGCGCAAGGGTGGCCGGGCAGGGCCTGCCGCACTGGCCCGTGGCGGATGCGGGCGGGGTGGAGGGATGACGACCACCATCCTTCAGGGCGACGTTCTGGATCGACTGCGCAGCCTGCCGTCCGACCATTTCGGATGCGTCATCACCAGTCCGCCCTATTGGGGACTGCGCGATTATGGCGTCAGCGGCCAGATCGGGCTTGAGCCGACCTTGGGTGAGCATCTGGCCAAAATGGTCGAGGTTTTCGAAGAGGTCCGGCGTGTCCTTCACCCGGCCGGGACGTGCTGGGTCAATTATGGCGACTGCTACGCCACAACACCGAACGGCAAAAGCGCCGCCGAATGCAAAGCGGATGGCAATGATGACAGAACCTATCGGGACAAGCCGTTTTCGACCATTGGCGGAACCCTGAAGCCCAAGGATCTGTGCATGTTGCCGGCGCGGCTGGCCATCGCCATGCAGGAGGCGGGCTGGTGGGTTCGGTCGGATATCACCTGGGCAAAGCCCAATCCGATGCCGGACAGTTCGGCGCGCTATCGGCCCGGCACCGCCAGCGAACGCATCTTCCTGTTCGCCAAATCCGATCAGTCCGATTTCTATGTCGCCCGTGACACCGGCGAAGTGCGGATGAACCCCGACCTGTCTGAAACTTGCCCGTTGATCACCAAGCCGGATCAGGCCGCCAATCGCTGGATCAGGCTGGGGCATTTCTACGACGCCGAGGGGGTGCGGCAGGGTCGAATTTCAGACCGCCCGCGACCAATTCCAAAAGGGGTTCTGCGGGACCGAACCCCGGGCGCTACTCGGGACAGATTTGATGAAGAGGAAGCGAAGTTTCAGGAGAGGGTTAAGCGCGTCAAGATGCCTGACGGTTGGGACACCGGCCCAGGCGGCCACGGCACCGTGCATCGCGCTGGCCGCGAGAAGGGTGCGACAGTCGACAAGCAACGCGGCCATTCCCGCCGGCACGCCGGTTTCAACGAGCGGTGGGATGCGATGTCACGAGAGGAACAGGTGGGTGGCGGTCGCTATCTGCGCAGCTGGGAACCGGCCCCGGCCCAGGTCTGGGAGATCGCGACCAAGCCCTATCGCGAAAGTCATTTCGCCACCTTCCCGCCGGAACTGGTCGAGCGCTGCATCAAAGCAGGCTGTCCCCCCGGTTTGCCGATCCTCGACCCCTTCGGCGGCAGCGGCACGACGGCCCTTGTTGCTGATGCCTTCGGCTACGACTGCACCCTGATTGAGCTGAGCCCCAAATATGTCGCGCAGGCGCGCAGGCGCCTCGCTGCGGGGTTGGTCAGGATGGACCGGCCCGCAGTGCCTGAAGGGATCGAAGGTTTTGGCTTGTTTGCAGCGGGGGTGGGGCAATGACTGCCGTCATGTCGCCCGCCGATCATGTGTTCATTGAGGCGCTGAGTGCGCTCTTTCTGCGGATCGTGGCTGACAGCCGGGATGAGGTGATGCTGGCCGATTGCGCGGCGCAGGTGGCGGAAAAGGTCAACCTGGACATTCCGGCGCTGCGTCGTGTCGCTCGGGCCTTTGCCGCCTGGCAAGCCGCGCGAAAGGTCGCGTTGCGGCCTTACCGCGAGGCGATGGCCCTGAATGATGCGCTTGTGGATTTCCACCGCTGGCGATTGGGGCAGGCACAGGCGGCACTGCAGGCCAGGGCGGCCTGACAAAAGAAACGGGACGGGGACATGGGGCAGAGTGACATAAGGCTGCAGGAAGCCAAGGCAAGGCCGATTGCCGACGTGATGCTGATGCTGGATCTGCAGGGGTTGAAGCGGGCAGGCGCTGAATGGACCGGCCCTTGCCCGCAGTGCGGCGGCAACGACCGGTTTTCGATCAACACCCGCAAGGATCTGTTCCAGTGCCGCAAATGCGGTGCGGCAGGCGATCAGGTGCGCCTGGTCGAATTCGTGCGCGGCATCGATTTCAGGGCGGCGCTGGATTGGCTATGCGGCCCGTCGCAGGAATTGTCTGAGGACGAACGCCGGGCGCGCGAGGAAAAATATGCGAAAAACCGGGCGGCCAAGGATCGCGAGGCGGAACGTTTCCGGCGCGAGGCGATTGCCGCCGCGCATGAGGTCTGGCAGCAGGGTCGCCCGGCGGAAGGCACGCTGGTCAGGGAGTATCTGACCCGGCGCGGCATCCGGGCCTGCCTGTTTCCCGCCCTGCCGCGCGCGCTGCGTTTTCACCCTGACTGCCGCTACATGGTTCAGACCGAGGGGCGGAAGTGGCGCGAGGTTCATCGCGGGCCTGCGATGCTGGCCGCGATCCAGGGGCAGGACAATCGCTTTGCCGGGGTGCATCGCACCTGGATCGATCTGGGCCAGCCGAAGGGCAAGGCGCGGATCATCGACCCGGAAACCGGCGAGGTTCTGGCGAGCAAGAAAACCCTTGGATCCAAGAAGGGCGGTGCAATCCGCCTGCGCGAGGGCGGCGGCACCGCGCGCCTGATCATGGCCGAGGGGATCGAGACGACCCTGTCGGCGCTGATCGCCGACGTGTCCGGCGCCGATGTGTGGTGTGGGGTCGACCTGGGCAACATGTCGGGCCAGATGATGCACGGGCGGGGCCAGAAATACCGCGGCATCCCCGACATGACCGACCGTGACGCCTTTGTGCCGCCGTCTTGGGTACGCGAGTTGATCTTCATCCGCGACGGAGATTCCGACCCGCGCATGACGGCGGCACGGATGCTGTCGGGATGCCGTCGCGCCATGGCGCGAAACCCCGAACTGCGCGCCTGGGTGGTGCCGGTGCCCGCAGGTTGGGACCTGAATGATGTGCTGATGGAAGCGGTCAGCACGGATCCGGAGGGGCAGGCATGACCGACCCCGTCGACAGCGTCCGCGCCCTTATGGATCAAGCCGAACCGGTCGATCTGCCCGAGGAAATGGGGGCCGTGCCCGACGATGAGGGGGGCATGGACAGGCCACCCGCGCCGCCGCCGGCCGATCCCGATGGCCCGCCGCCGCCAGAGGCCGATTGCGTTCTGTATCCGCTGAACGATTTCGGCAATGCAAAGCGGTTCGTGCGGCACTTCGGCGAGGATTTGATGTTCGTGCCTCGCGTCGGCTGGTTCACTTGGGTCGGCACTCATTGGCAGCGTGACGATGACCTGATCGCAGTCAGGGCCAAGGCACAGATGCTGGCCGAGCGGATCGCGGCCGAGACATGGTATCTGACGCCATCGCCAGTCGAACAGGACATCCTGGATCAGGGCAATCTGGCCGAGGAAGAACGCGACGCGATCGAGGCCAAACCCGCATCCGAGCGCACGGCAGAGGAAGCCGCGGCTCTGGTGGGTGCCCGGCGCAGGATCAAGGACAGGGACCGCGTTAAAAAACGTTTGAGTGACGCGGTAAGCCGCCGCCTGACCCATGCAAGGAACGCGGGCAATTCGAACGCGATCAAGAATTTCATCAGCGAAAGCGAGGTCATGCTGGCCCGACCGGTCGAAAGCCTGGACGCTGCGCCCCTGGACATCAATTGTCTGTCCGGCGTCCTGCGGTTCAGCGTGGTCGATTGCCGGGACGAGGGCGCGGGAAAATATGCCAGTGTCGAAGTCGTCCCGCACGCCCGCGACCAATATATGACCAAGATCATGCCGGTGCATTATGACCGGGATGCCACGCGCGAACGCTTCGACGCTTTCATGGCGGAAATCCAGCCCATCGCCGAAATGCGGCGGTTCCTGTCGCGCTGGTTCGGCTTGTCGTCAACCGCGCTGACCGGGGAACAGAAGTTTGCCTTCTTTCATGGCAATGGCGCTAACGGCAAATCGGTGCTGGTCGATCTGATCATGCGCTTGCTGGGGGATTATTCCGCCCCTGCCAAGATCGAAACCCTGACCGGCACCAACCGGCGGGGCGGGGGCGATGCAACGCCTGACCTGATGCAGCTGTTTGGGGCGCGTATGGTTAGCGCGTCAGAACCGGATGAAGGCATGCGCCTGCAAGAAGGGCTGATCAAGGAACTGACGGGCGGCGAAAAGTTCCTGGCGCGCGCCCTGCACTCCGATTTCATCGAATTCTACCCGCTCTTCAAGTTGACCATATCCGGAAACCACAAGCCCGAGATTCACGGCGGCGACGATGGCATCTGGCGCCGCGTGATGCTGATTGACTTCCCGGTGCAGATCCCGCCCGAACGTCGCCGCCCCAAGGCGGAAATGGATGCGATGCTGTGGGCGGAACGGGATGGCATATTCCTGTGGCTGGTCAACGGGCTTCTCGATTATCTGGAATCGGGCCTGCAGGTTCCGCAGGCTGTCGCCGACGCCACCCAGGAATACCGCGAAGACAGCGATCCCTTCGGGTCGTTCCTGACCCAGTGCTGTCATGTGTCGGGCGATGCCCGCGACATGATCCCCGCGCGCGAAATGGTCGAGGCCTTCAATTTCTGGCTGGACGATCAGGGTAAGGGCACCTTCCGGCCAACGACAGTGTCGCGCCGTTTTGCCAGTCTGGCGCGCAAGTGGAAAAGCCCGGCCACCCAGCGCACGTTCGAGCCGCACAAGGCCTCGACCATGTCCTACAAGGGTATCCGTTTCAACGATGTCTTCGGCCCGCGCTTCCGCGACATGCCGCGCGATCAGAAGGGCAATATCTTGCGCGGCAACACCCCTGCAGGGTCTTCGGGCGGGGGCGAGCCATGAACGGAGGCAAGGCCAAAATCCACCGCGACGTGCTGGAGCGGCTGTGGGAGCAGGGCGAAGGCATCGACCGTATCGCGCAGGTGTTCGGCGTTACCGCGCCGGCCGTCCGGGCGGCGGCGCGGAAATTTGGCTTGCCCGACCGCTCGCCCGAAAAAGTCGTTCTGCCCAACGAGGAGCGCGACGAGGCGCTGCGGCGCATGTGGGTCGAGGGCGCCACAAAGCGGGCGATTGCCAGAGCGATCGGCGTCCATGAAACCCATGTGGCAGCGATGGCTGACCGGCTGGGCTTGCCCCCGCGCGATCCGCGTGGTCGCCCGCCCTTCGATACGGAAAAAGCGCGAGCGCTACGGGCTGAAGGCAAGACCTTCAAGCAGATCGGCGAAATGCTCGGCCGGTCGCCCGACTGGGTGTCCGGCTGGTTCCGGGACGCGCGTGACATTGGGCCGACGGCAACGCCGGGCAAGTCCGTGCCCGTCAAGCCCGCATCCCCGCACCCCCGGTGGACCGATGCCGCCGACCGGCTGATCCGCGACGCGAAGGGGCGCTATGCCGCCCTGTCCGATGTCGCCCAGTCCCTCGGCCGACCGATTGCCGCCGTCATGCAGCGCTGGCACCAGATCAGGGGGATGGGATGACCGCGCCCTTGCGCATCCTGATTGGTTGCGAAACTTCGGGAGTTGTGCGCCGGGCGATGGCGGCCCTTGGGCACGATGTCTGGTCCTGTGACCTGCTGCCGGCTGAAGACGGTTCTAACCGTCATATCATCGCCGACGTGCGCGACCTGCTGGGTCAGCGCTGGGACATGCTGTGTGTGATGCACCCGCCCTGCACCCGGCTCTGCAATTCCGGGGTGCGCTGGCTATCGGACCCGCCGAAGAACCCGCCGAATGAGGCCCGGGCCGAGGTCCGGTCGCTTTGGCCGACTCTGACCCTGTCGGAGAAGCTCGCTGTCATGTGGAGCTTGCTCGACGAGGGTGCGGCTCTCTTTTCGGCCTGCTGGAATGCCCCTGTGCCGCGCGTGGCGGTCGAAAACCCGATCATGCACAAGCACGCAAAGGCTCGGATCGTGAATTACGCCGCGCCCGCCCAGACCGTGCAACCCTGGTGGTTCGGCGAACCGGCCTTCAAGGCCACGTCGTTCTACCTTCGCGGACTTGCGTCGCTGACCGCCACCAACCGCCTGACGCCGCCCAGGACGGGCACGGATGATCACAAACGCTGGTCGGCCGTGCACCGCGCCTCGCCCGGCCCGGATCGCTGGAAACTGCGGTCACGCACCTTCGACGGTGTTGCATCGGCGATGGCATGGCAGTGGGCCGGGCCGGTGGAGGGGATGGGATGACCGCCCCTTTCAGTGTCAGCATCGGAACTGATCTGTCATCTGCCACCCTGCGCGGAAGCCGGTGGCAGATGGCCTGCCCGATTTCTGATTTGGGCAGGTGGCTGGCGTTTTATCAAGGCCTTCGGGATCGTGAGAATGGCCGATTTGCCCGGTTTTACGCGCCTACCATGGCCGCCATCGAAGTAGCACTGAAGCTGGTGAACACCACCACCCCGCACCCCGATATCACGAACATACGGGAGGAACGGGAGGCTTTCCCCGCTGGTAACGGGAGGATGGGCAATCAAGGGGCGCGGGGGGATAATCCCGAATGATCAGGCACTTGGACGGCATTTCGGGACGTGGGGGAGGCTGGGGACCACTTTCCCGCGTATGTGTAGGGGCCAAGGGGTTTGGGGCTGTGTCAAAACAGTCTCTCGTCACGTTAGGTCAAAACCTTATCCCTATCCTCCCATACTCCCCAAAACATCAGACAAGACAATGAAAAGAAAAGAAAAGATTGGCGAAGCCCGGCGAAATTGAACCTCCCTTCCCCTTCACGTGATTTCCCCATCCTCCCACGCTCCCACAGGCTAAAAACAAGATAAGGCAGGCGAAGCATGAAAAACCGCAATATGTTGTGTGATGGTCGGTCAAAAGCTTTTGACCATGCCGCCTCGGTCGCCCGGGTGCAGGAAACTGCGTCGGCCATTCAGTCGCGTCTGTCAGAAACCGATGCGGCGGTTTCCCGCCTGAAGGCCGCCAGTCAGCCGCCTGTCGAATGCGGCCCGGCTATCCCGGCGGCGCCGGCGCGGGGCGAATTGAAGACATTCCGCCCGATCGAGCTGGTGCCGGGGTCGGTTGGCACCGCCCGCGATACCGGGCATTGGGAACGGGGCGAAGATCAGCGGCGCCGTGGCGCGCGGATCCGGGATGTCTTTGACAGGATGCACGATCAGGCGCGCGCTGCCCACAAGGCCAGGGGCGACAAGGCGGGGCCGTTCGTCCCGCCGCTGACACCCGCGCAGGTGCAGATCGCCCGTGACTACCGCGACCTGACCGAACGCCACGCGGCGGGCGGGATGAAGTGCGCCTCGCTTGAAGCCGCCGGGCGTGGGTCGGGCGGGCAAGGGGGCGAGTTCATAGACGCTTTCGTGGCAGAGGGCCTGCGTCTTGATGCCTTCCACCGCCGCATCGGCACCGGCGTGGCCATGGCCGTGCGCCGCATCCGCCCGTCTGAACGGGGCAACCGAACCGGCATCCGTAACCGTGATCTGGTTGATGACATCTGCATCAGGGATATGGACCCAAGTGCCGTTCTGAAGCGTCATGGTTGGAGTGAAAAGGGAAAGACCCGTGATGCCGTGCGCAAGGCGCTGGCGGCGGCGCTGGACCGCATGATCGGATATGACCTTCATCCCATGAAGAAGCCGCTTGACCGCTAGGTCCGTCGATGGCACAACTTTTGCCATCATCCACAGATGCGCCCGCAGGTCCCCCGACCACGCGGGCGTTGTCGTTTCTGGCGGGCGCGCATTGGTGTGTCCCTCGGCCTTCCAAGCCGTAGCGCAAGGGTTCAATCCCCTTCGTCCGCTCCACCCATGCCAGGCGCCCGGGCGGCAGAAGCTGCAAGCCACGACAGACCCGCCGTAACCGGAGGCGGCGGGTCACCCCTCCCGGCCTCGGGTCCTTCCCCGCGTCCCGCATATACGGGAGCGCGAAG
>JACCEA010417635.1_pt1 | contig 13406 bp, 6 predicted proteins | sample 7449851 | NCBI WGS metagenome assembly JACCEA01 (sample SAMN15323453, study PRJNA562643) | freshwater metagenome | isolation source: river surface water | place: USA:Blue River Watershed | collected 2017-08-18 | reverse complement strand
GAATGTTTTGTGCAGGTTGAGGTGACAAACGTCGGCGCCAATGAGGCCCGGAGCGGTGAGGCCCACCTGAGCGTTCATGTTCGCACCGTCCATATATACCTGTCCGCCATACTGGTGAACGATATCAGTGATCTCTTTCACTGTTTCTTCGTACACACCGTAGGTAGAAGGATAAGTGATCATGATACCGGCGAGATTGTCGGCATACTGAGCAGCTTTAAGTTTCAGGTCTTCAACGTCAATGTATCCGTTCTCCAACGCTTTTACTACAACAACCTTGTAGCCTACCATTACCGCGCTGGCAGGGTTGGTGCCGTGTGCTGAGATAGGAATAAGGATCACATTGCGGTGATTGTTGCCACGGGCTTCGTGATAGCCGCGGATTGCGAGCAGGCCGGCATATTCGCCCTGTGCGCCACTGTTTGGCTGCAGGCTGCATGCGTCGAAGGCTGTGATCTCGCAGAGGTATGCGGAAAGTTCTTTCACGATCTGCGTATATCCGCCAACCTGAGCGATAGGCGCGAATGGGTGCATTTTGCTCCATTCAGGCCAGCTCAGCGGCATCATCTCTGTAGCGGCGTTCAGCTTCATGGTGCAGCTACCCAAAGAGATCATGCTGGTATTGAGGCTGAGGTCTTTGTTTTCCAGCATCTTAATGTAGCGCATCATCTGCGACTCGCTGTGATGGCTGTTGAACACCTGCTGCGTAAGGAACGCGCTGGTGCGGGTAAGAGACGTAGGGATGTGTGACAGTGATGTATGCTCGTCAATAGAGAAAGACACAGGCTCTTCGCTGCTCAGGATCGCTGAAATGATATCCAGTACATCCGTTGATGTAGTGGTCTCGTCGAGAGAGATACCGATGCGGTTGTTGCTGAGGTAGCGGAAGTTGATGTTCTTCGCTTCGGCTGCGGCACGCACCGCGTTGCTGTCGGCAACGGTCACTACTATTGTATCGAAGAAACTGTTGCTATGCAGTTTGAGACCGGCAGCTGTGAGCGAATCTCCAAGTACCTGTGCGAGCAGTGCCACGCGCTTGGCAATGTCCTTCAGGCCATCAGGACCGTGGTACACGGCATACATAGCAGCCATGTTGGCCAGCAGTGCCTGTGCGGTGCATATGTTTGAAGTGGCTTTTTCCCTTTTGATGTGCTGTTCGCGTGTGCCCAAAGCCATGCGGAGTGCGCGGTTGTTGGCTGCATCGATACTGATACCGATGATACGGCCCGGGATCTGGCGTTTGAAGTCGTCTTTAACGGCGAAGAATGCAGCGTGAGGACCACCAAAGCCCATTGGCACACCAAAGCGTTGAGCGGAACCGATAGCGGCATCAGCACCCAGTTCGCCCGGAGGCGTGAGCAGCGTGAGGGCCAGCAGATCGGTAGCCATAACTACGAATGCGCCCGCATTGTGTGTAGCCTCAATAAAGCCGCGGTAGTCTTCTACACTTCCTTTGTCGTTGGGGTACTGCAACAACGCGCCGAAGTAAGTATTGTCAATGTTGGTTGTGCGGTAGTCGCCGGTTACCACCTGAATGCCAAGCGGAGTAGCGCGGGTGATAACAACATCCAGCGTCTGCGGGAAGACGTCAACGTCTACAAAGAACTTAGGACGATCGGGGTTCTGAGCGTCTTTGTTGGCTGTGTGGAAGAACATGTTCATCGCTTCGGCAGCAGCTGTTGCTTCGTCCAGCAGAGAGGCGTTGGTGATAGGCAGGGCAGTGAGGTCGCTGATAACTGTCTGGTAGTTGATAAGACTTTCCAGACGGCCCTGACTGATCTCAGCCTGGTATGGAGTATACTGAGTGTACCATCCCGGGTTTTCAAAAATATTGCGCAGAATGACACTTGGCGTGTGGGTGTCGTAGTAACCCTGGCCGATATAGTTTTTGCAGACTTTGTTTTTTGATGCGATCTCTTTCAGTTGGGTCAGGTATTCTGCCTCACTGATGCCACCCGGAATTCGCAGGTCATGATCCATACGGATACCCTGAGGTACGGTGCGGCCAACAAGTTCATCGAGACCGGCAACGCCAATGGTCTTGAGCATTTCTTTCGTGTCATGTTCATTGGGCCCGATGTGGCGTCCAATGAATTCAGCGCTCTGTTTTGAAAACAAGTTCATAAAATGTTGTTATGGATAAAAAGTGGAGAAAACGTATTTAAAAAGAAGCGCAAAGATAAATTTTTAATAGCAATTCCCGGTACTTACTGACGAGAGTCACCAACGGCAAGAGATATATAACATTTGCGTTATTGCAGCACCCATGCACAGGTGGTGGGTGGCATGTACTGCTGCAAGCAGAGATACCTGCGGCATGGTCAATGCTTTTTTTTAATGCTTCAATTAATGTTGTTTCATTGTTTTATTATTCGGATATTTGTTTTTATCTTTCCGAGCTATATAATAAAATTTTCAGCATTGAAACGATTAATACTCTCATTGGTTTTGTTGCTTCCTATGTGCCTTTCGGCCCAGGAAACGCACCATGAAATAGGTTTGGGTCTTGGCCTGGCCAATTATTATGGCGATCTGCAACCCAAGTTCTTTGCGTCTGACGGATATAAGCCTATGTCGACCATTATGTATAAGTTCTTTGCTACGCCACGTGTTGGTTTTAGGGCGGGGGTGGCATATACTCAGGTCACAGCCGCGGATAGCAATGGCCGTATTCCTATCAATCAGCGTAGAAATCTGAGTTTTACGTCTAACATTTTTGAGTTTCATGGTGCGATCGAGTTGAATCTGCTTCCCGTGGACGTGCTGCACCGCAAGGTATCTCCATACATCTTTGGTGGTATCGGCGTGTTCTACTTCAATCCGTTTGCTGAAGATATTTCAGGTAACAAGCACTTTTTGCGCCCGCTGAGCACAGAGGGTCAGGGATTGCCCATGTATCCCGACAGGAAACAATACAGCCTGGTGAATATGTCATTCCCTTTTGGTGGTGGTGTTAAGTTCCTGATAGGAAAGACGCTCGTTATTACTCCTGAGATCGGGCTGCGCTACACAAATACAGACTATTTGGATGACGTGAGCAAGTCTTATGTAAATATGGACACTCTGGAGGCTTACAAAGGAAAACTGGCTCGTGCGATGTCTTTCCGCGGTAATGCGAAAGCTGAATGGGATGGAAACAACCCTAACTACGGCTATCAGCGCGGTGACAGCAAGGCAAATGATTGGTATTGGTGGGGTAACATTACCGTTACGGTTTATTTCCGTGCATTTGGTAATCCCAAGCCATACACTAAAACCAAGTGCCCGGGCTTGTATTAATCATACACTACCCGGCAATAAAGGACAAAACAATTGATGATCTCGAAGCGACACTAACCGTGTCGCTTCTTTTTTTGCGCTGATCCGTTCCGGGCAACGTAGGTAAGGCAGCACATTTGGGTGGATCAGCAGCGTGCCAGAACTTTTCCGGTCGGGGGTACGCTGGTGTTAGGAGATTGTATCGGCACGTGTGTCAGGTGCGAAGCTTGATGGTTGTTTCATTGATGTCCGGACAGCTACTTGGGTGAGCAGGATGCAGTTTAGCGCAACGAAAAAGGGCATTGCAATGTTGCGCAATGCCCTTTAAATATGATAAGCGGGGAAATTCTATTTCTCCAGAGAGTGAATGCCGTGCAACAAACGTTTCCAGCGGATGCCCTGTTCGCCATAGCTGAGCCATACAAACCACGCCTTGCCCACCACGTGGTCTTCGGGAACGAAACCCCAATAGCGCGAATCGAGTGAGTTGTGGCGGTTGTCGCCCATCATCCAATAATAATTCATTTTGAACGTGTAGGAATTAGCTTCCTTTCCGTTTATGTAGATCTTGCCGTCTTTCTCGTCAAGCGTGTTGCCTTCGAAATTGCGGATGATGCGGCGGTATACAGCAATGTTCTGCGGGGTAATGGACACCGAGGCACCGGCCTTGGGGATTGTAAGCGGACCGTAATTGTCTCTGTTCCATTTGTAGTTGGCCGTGTCGTGAGGAAACACCCACTCAAACGGCTGCTCAGGTGATACACCTGGTCCCAGTTCCACATAAGGAACCACCGATACTACGTTGGTGGCTTTCTGAACCTGCGCTACCTGACAGTTTTCGAGGTTGTACTTGTAATGTGCGCCATCTATTCGGTCGGCATACTCAATATTGTCGTCCACTACAGGGGCGGCACCGTTGGTCGTTACCAGGTGGGTGATCTTTGAGTGAGGGAATATCTGGCCCGGTGAACCGTTGATATAAGTGATACCGTTCTTTATTTCCAGAATATCTCCAGGAACAGCTACGCAACGCTTGATGTAGTTCTCTTTCTTATCAACCGGTCGGGTGATGATATGAAAGCGGGCGTGGACTTCGTCGTGCCCCATGGCGCGGCAATAGGTGTAGTAGTCCTGATCGGGATATTCTGTGATCACCGTATCGCCCGAAGGGAAGTTGAACACCACCACATCATTGCGCTTCACGCTTCCGAAACCCGGAATGCGGCGGTATTTCCACGAAACCGCCTCGGTGTAAGACTTTCCGCCTATGAAAGGCATGGTGTTGTGCACCAGCGGAAGGGCCACCGGCGTCATGGGTACGCGTGGGCCATAGGCCAGCTTGCTTACAAAAAGGTAGTCGTTCACCAGCATGGTTCCTTCCATAGAACCTGTGGGTATGGTATAGGCTTCAAAAAAGAAGGTACGGATAATGGTTGCCGCGACTACGGCAAACAAACCTGCGTCGAGCCACTCTCGGGCAACAGATTTTTTCTTTACAGGGACGTTAGGATCGCCGGGAGTCGCTTCTTTCTTTTTCCAGAATGCCATTTAATAATATAAGTTGCTGTATCTGCCAAAAGTAACAACTTCCGATGCAATTTATTGTATGACCGATGAAGGGAAACTATATTTAACAAAAACGCATAATAAAAACGGGCATCCGATTTGTCCTGACCATAATTAGTGGTATAAATGACGCAGGTCACCAGGTATGTGCTCAGATAATTGCAATTTTGAATAGGAAAATCTATATGTGCATATTGTCAATGTGTTTTCTCGGGAAGGTGAAATACAGGTGAAATGATATTATATATAGAGGGTTGCTTTTGAGCAATTGTACTAATAATGACGAGTGGGTTTGCCGTGTGGTTTTAGTGTATTGTGTGTCTGAAAAGGTGTAAAATGGCAAATGCATGAAGAGAAAAAGCCGTGTTTATGAAGTTTTGATACTATCTTTGCCCCTGATTTATAGAGTAAAATCACAAAATCACTGTTATATCATTCTGCTTATGGAACAAATGAATCTTTACCCGACGCTCGGTAACAGCAAAAAGACAGCGGATACCCGGTTTGGTGCGATAAAACGCACTATGCTCGCATCTGGACTTTTTTGCATGTTGCTCACTATGTTTGCAGCAAATAATGCACATGGTCAGGCGGCTACCCGCACATCTACGGTATATGCAGGTGCCTCTCCTTTTCAGGACTCATTGTGGACATTCACTTTGCCGGGAGGACAGATAGTGAAGCGTTTGGCGCCGTCACTGTCAGGTTTCACCATCACAGGGATCAATGGCATTGCTACGGACCCGACAACTAATCAAAAGTATGCAATTCTCAAGCTTTCAGGTGTTCCGGGTCGTGTGCTGGCTACGATCAACATACAAACCGGAATCTGTACGCAGATAGGCAACCTGGGTGATAATTTCTCAACATTGGCATTTAACGCAAATGGTTCATTGTTTGGTGTTACCGGGGATGGAGCTACGGTTTCTGAGACTATGTACCGCATCAACAAGTCGGATGCGTCTAAGACTTTGTTCCGCACGCTTGGTAATGGTGCAGACGGTGAGGTTATCGCATATAATAATGACGATCATAAATTCTATCACTGGTCAGGCAACGGAACAGTGATCTGGGAACGCTTTGACACAACCGGGCTTGATGCAATTGAGCCTTTGACCTACACGGGTGCTCCGGGTGGAGAAACTTTCGGCGCTCTTTATGAAGGGGAAGGCCAAATGATAGTAAGTAATATCTCGAGCAGCCTGAGTCACTGGACAATCAGTGGTTCTACCGGTTCTATCGGTTCATCGATCATGTCGGCGCCAGATGATCTGCGCGGTCTTGTTAAAGAAACGCACTCAAGTCTTATTGACCCATGGGGTCCTACTACAATCTGTCCGGGCGCTACTGTAACACTTGAAGTGACAGGTGGAACCGGAGGATATCAGTGGTATTTCAATGGCGCACCAATTATAGGCGCCAACGGTGCAACCTATGCTGCAGACGCAGCGGGTGTTTATAATTGTATATATGCTGACGTAAACGGTATCATCGACAGTCCGGCGACAGGCATCACAGTTAAAATGTATTCAATGCCATCAATCTCGGTTGCGGCTCATCCTGCCGTTTGTCAGGGTGTTACCTCTACCGGGTTTAACTTCTCTACACTCACGTCACATAGCTTCACCGGTGTGCCAACAAGTTACATTGTGCCACAGGGTGTAACAAGTGTTCATTTTGATCTTGCCGGTGGTGTAGGTGGTAACGATTCAGGCGTTGCTCCTAATCCTGGTCGCGGAGGCCGACTGCAGGGTACACTTACCGTGGCTCCGGGCGATATACTTAATGTAAATGTGGGCGGCGCGGGTCATGCGGGTAGTCTGTTCGGTTCTATCGGCGGTTACAACGGTGGTGGCAATAGCTGGGGCTTTGGTGGCTCGGGCGGTGGTGCTTCCGACATTCGTCTTAACGGCAGTCTTCTGGTTCAGCGCGTTGCAGTTGCAGGCGGTGGCGCAGGTAGCGGTCACGATGGTATTAATATGTCTGTGTTAGGTGGTTTCGGTGGTGGTACTACAGCCGGTGACGGTGAATTCAACGCCGAAGGTTCTAAAGCAACAGGCGGTAGTGCAACAGCAGGCGGAACAGGTGCCGCTTTCACAGGTTTTGCAAATGGTGAAGACGGTCAGCTTGGCCAGGGTGGTGCCGGTAGCATCAACGGTGTATCAGGCGGCGGTGGCGGCGGCTACTTTGGCGGCGGCGGCGGTGCATGGTCAGGCGGTGGCGGCGGTTCGTCTTATGCAGACGGCACTCTTGCTACTTCCGTGACCCACACTCCTGCTTACAATGTAGGTGATGGTTTCGTTAAGATATCCTTCGACGTTCCTACGGCCTATACTTACTCAATTGACTGGGATCCTACGGCAGAAGGTGCAGGATTTACAGATGTTACAACAACTGCATTCCCATCTTCATCTGCATTTCCGGTAACGGTTCCTGCAGGTGCTGCTCCGGCAGTATACAATGGTTTCCTTACTATCAACGACGGAACATGCAGCTATCTGCAGCCGGTGAGTGTGGAAGTAAAAGCAATCCCTACTGTCAGTGCTACCGCTGATCAGGCGCCTGTTTGTAACGGAACTAACACAAATACCGTTGCCTTTACCGGTTCACACTCAGGAACGAACTACAACTGGACAAACAGTCTGGCGTCAGTTGGTATCCCATCAAGCGGCACAGGTGATATACCTGCGTTCACTGCATTCAACTCTTCAGCTGTTAACCAGGTAGCAGAGATCATCGTAACTCCTGAATTGAACGGATGTTATGGTACGCCTGATACCTTTACGTATACAGTGAAGCCAACACCAACACTTACAGGTGGATCTTCTGCCGGTTTTGTTTGCGACAACACGTTGTTCGCGTACACGGCTACGAGCCCTGTATCGGGTACAACATTTGCATGGAGCCGTCCTGCACTCACAGGCGACATCACTGCATCTGCCAACAGCGGTGCTGCAAGCATCAGCGAGACATTTGACAATACAGGTACTTTTGTTGTTCCTGTTACCTACACCTATACGCTTACAGCTAATGGTTGTGTGAACAATCAGTTCCTGACGGTTTCGGTTAACCCGACACCATCTCTTTTCCCTACACCACTTGTAGGTTCTTCATGTTCCGGTAATGCGGTTACATTCACACAGACCAGCCTTACGCCGGGTCTGGCTCATTCATGGAGCAGGGCTGCGGTTACCGGTATCACTCCGGGTGCTGCAAGCGGTGCAGGCCTTATCAACGAGGTTCTGACAAACACAACAGTGGCTCCGATCACAGTGGTATATGTCGACACAATGGACATCAACGGCTGTAAATACACCGAAAACCTTTCTGTGGTAGTTAACCCAATGCCTGTATTGACAAGCAGCCTCGCAGGAAATATCTGTGATAATGCTTCTTTCAATTACAAAGCTAAGACGGGAACTACAGGTACAACGATCACCTGGGAGCGCAATCCGGTGTCAGGCATCACAAGTGCTTATGCAACCGGTACAGATACTATCGCTGAGACACACGACAATATAACATTGTCTCCAATAGTGGTTCCATACATCTTCTCGCTTTCTGCAAACGGATGTACTAATTTCCAGAACGTGTTGTTGACGGTGAACCCAACTCCATCACTGAGCACAACGCTTACTCCTGCTGCAATTTGCGACAGTACTACATTCAACTATACGCCTAACAGCCTTACACCGGGTGCTGTGTTCACATGGTCTCGTGCTACTGTTACAGGTATCACTAATCCTGCAGCTACCGGAACAGGTAATCCTGCTGAGCGTCTGAGGAATGCTACTCCGCTTCCTGTTGTTGTAACATATGTGTACACAACAAGTGTGAATGGTTGCGGCAACGCTGAGAGCGTTCTTGTTACAGTGAATCCAAGGCCAAGGCTCAGCAATTCAATGCCTTCCCCAATATGTGACAGCACCGTGTTCAACTTCACACCGGCGAGCTTCACTCCGGGATATGCTTACACATGGTCTCGTCCGTTCGTTGCCGGTATTGGATCTATTCCTGTAACGAATGCAACCGGCAACATAAGCGAACTGCTGAAGAACAACACCAACGGTAACCTGGCGGTGATCTACGAATTCACGCTGAGCGCTAACGGTTGTACTAACCAGTACAATGTACCGGTTGTAGTTCATCCTACTCCGAAAATGTCATCATCGCTTACCGATAGTGCATGTTCAGGTGCTCCGTTCAATTATGAGCCTACAACAGACCTTACTGTTCCGGTAACTTATGCATGGGCTCGTGCGGCTGTTGGTAACATTACTCCGAACACTGGCAGCGGAAACGGAAGCGTAATTGAAACACTTGTGAACGGCACCGCCGCCACAATCAACGTGGCATATGTGTATACCATCACTGTAGGTGCAAGCTGCTCTAAGTCGCAGACTGTAACAGTTAAGGTTCGTCCTTCTGCTGAGGCTCCTGTGATCACTACTAAACCGGGTTCCTCGCTTTGTAATGGTGCTATGTACCAGAATTTCGGTGCATCAGTGCCGGCTCCGACAGGCGTTACTTACTCATGGAGCGCTACAAATGCTGAAGTATACTCCACTGGTGCGGGTAACCAGTATAGCATTGTAAACTTCAACACTCCTGGTGCCGCAGTGGTGACACTCTCTGCTGCTTACGCTTCTACCGGCTGTGTGGGTGTTGCTAATTATACGGTGAATGTTGGCTCTACGGTAAACACTATGCCTGTTGTGATCTACACACGTGGTAAGTTCATCTGCCTGCAGAACAACGTGAAGACCTACCAGTGGGGCTATGATGATGCTGTGACACTGGATTCAGTGGCACTAAAAGGCGAAGTGAACCAGAGTTACTTTGACGCTAAACCAGACTTCGCTGCACGCAAATACTGGGTGATGACGAACAACGGCGAATGCACTATCAAGGCATACTTCAATAAGCCAAACGACAATACGCCTAAGATCGAGGCGAATATTGAAGAAGAGGTTGCAGGTATGAAGCTGTTCCCTAACCCGGCCGCTGATCAAGTGAATGTAGAATTGACTACTGTAACTACCGGTGAGGTGCGTGTTGAACTGGTGAACATGTTGGGACAAGTACTGAATAAGGTAACAACTGATAATAACAAAGCAACCTTCAACGTGGGTGAACTGCCTGCAGGCTTCTACATGGTGGAGTGTTATCAGGACGGCGTGAGGATAGGAACCGCAAAATTTGTGAAAAACTAACCGCTCAACTTATTAAACTACATTAGATGAAAAAAGTAATCTTTTCCATATTGGCCGCGTCTGCGATGATGCCGGCACTGGCGCAGGAAGCCAAGACAGCTCCTGCACCTGTTACAAAAAAATACAACTATACCCGCGACCCCGATCTTTCGAGGTGGGTAATTGACCTCAATTTGCTGGGCGGCGGCATGAAGCAGGACCTCACGACGGGTACTTCTACTTCAGGCTATCTTAACGCCATCAGCCAGAACACTAACATCGGCACGCTGTCATTTGACAACGGAAGTTCCCTTGGTTTCGACGCGCAGCTCGGCTACTTCTTTGGCCCCGGTTGCCATTGGGGTGTTGGTGCCGGTTTCATGTACCTGTCTCAGACAGGCAACCTGAACCTGGACAAGTATCATGTTGAGTATCAGGCTACCGATGCTGCAGGCGCTATTTTCCGCCAGCACATTACGGGAAATAACCTTGCAGAGTGGACAAAGTCAACCAACATCAACATACCGTTGATGCTGAAGTATAAGTACAGGTTCTCTAAGGCGTTCGGCTTCACTGCCGACGCGGGACCAATGTTCAACATGCAAATGAAGAACGTATCTCAGAACAACGGCAACTTTGATTATGAGGCTGTTTATAAATACAGCCTCACTCCAAGCGGAGACGGTTCGCCATATACTTACGACAATTCTCCTGTTCCTTCTACCAACGCTGAGTTGATAACAAGGACGGCAATGCTGAATTACAATCCTAATGTAGATCTGAATGCTGAGTTCCAGAAGCAGAAAACTGCCGGATACAATGTGGGACTTGGTCAGACACCTGCGGTTGATAAGAGCACTGTCTCTTACACAACAGGATCTGTAGGCTTCCTCCTGAGGCCACAGCTCAGCTGGTACCTGTCAGACCACGTTGCTCTGAACTTTGGTGCATACTACATGTATCAGTCTTTCAAGAACAACAATGTGGCTAACTACACCTTCATGAACACGAAGATGGAGTACAGCTCAAGCCTGAACAACGTATCATCGAGCAACGTATCTTCTTTTGGCGGTAATGTTGGTGTTCGCTTCCTGTTCGGCAAACTCAGGGATACGGACGAGGACGGAATTCCAGACAAAAAGGACAAGTGTCCTGAAGTTTGGGGTCTGGAGCAGTTCCAGGGATGTCCTGACACCGATAAAGACGGTATCCAGGATTCTGAAGACTCTTGTCGTACCATTCCGGGTATCGCTAAGTTCAACGGTTGTCCTGACAGCGATGGTGACGGAATTCCTGATAAAAATGACGAATGTCCTTACCAGGCCGGTCCTGCAAGTCTGAAAGGGTGTCCTGACAGGGATGGTGACGGTATTGCCGATAAGAACGACCTCTGCCCTGACAAGCCGGGTCTGGCACAGTACAAAGGCTGTCCTGACACTGATGGTGATGGTATTCCTGATAACGAAGATCAGTGCCCTGAGGTTGCAGGTCCGGCAAGCAACAACGGTTGTCCGTTGCCTCCTCCTCCGGTAGTTGAGATCCCGCTTTCTACACCGATCCTGTTTGAAACAAACAAGACTGTAGTTCAGGAAACATCTAAGCCGGTACTGGAAACAGCTATCAAAACGCTGAAAGACGATCCTAATGCGATCATCATCATCCACGGTCACGCTGACGCGAGGGGTACCAACCAGTACAACATGAAGTTGTCTCTGCGTCGTGCATTGGCAGTTAAGAAACAGCTCATCGATCTGGGTGCCGATGGCAAGCGCATCAAAGTGATGGCTCACGGTGAGAAAGATCCGGTGGCAAGCAACAAAACAGCAGAAGGCATGGCTGAGAACAGGCGTGCTGTGATGAGGCTGAATGTTGAATAAGCTGCATCAATGAAATAGAAAAACGCGGTCGCTGAAAAGTGACCGCGTTTTTTGTTTTGTGTAAGTTGTGTTTTGAGGCGGGCATAGGAACACCCGCCCGCATTGGGGGGTATGGGTACTGCCAATAAGGAAGAGAGAAAACTACTTTGTGCGGTCTTTTACCATCTCCAGCACAATGGTGAGTTGCTCGGCGCGGGTGAGGTTGCTGTTGTCCACGATCACAGCGTCGTCGGCACGGCGCAGGGGGCTCTCATCGCGCGTGGAATCAATGTAATCGCGGAGTTCCAGGTTGTGGCGCACCTCATCTATAGTGATGGCAGGGTTGGTGGCATACAACTCCTTAAAACGGCGCATAACGCGTACTTCGGGATCGGCAGTCATGAACAGTTTCAGTTCGGCATCGGGGAACACTGCAGTGCCGATATCGCGGCCATCCATCACAATTCCCTTATCCTGCCCCATGCGCTGCTGCTGGGCCACCGCGAATGAGCGCACCTCCTTTATTGCGGCCACTTCGCTCACCTTTTCAGAAACGATCATATCGCGGATGTAGGGTTCAGCATTCTCATCGTTCAGGTAAATATCGGAGGCCTGGCGATGCTCGTTGAATACGAAGGACAGATTTATATCGGCGATAGCTGCCTGAACCACACTATGATCGGTAAGATCAACGCTGTTGCGCAGGAAGTAAAGGGTAATAGCTCGGTACATGGCTCCGCTGTCGATATAGTTGTATCCGAGCTGCACGGCAAGTTCCCGCGCAAGAGTGCTCTTGCCGCACGATGAATACCCGTCTATCGCTATGATGATCTTTTTCGTTGCCATTCCGTACATCAAAAGTAGAAAGGAATGTCAAGATTGTCAAAATAACAGAGGAGTGCACAAAAAGAAACGCTCTCAGTTTTCACTGAGAGCGCCGCAATAAGTTGAGATCAGCCGAGACTATTTATTCCACTGCGAAGGATCGCTGTTGGTGATTGCCGCGTTGTAGCCGAAGTCGTTCACCTTTTGAGTGGCTGTGTCAATGATCTGGTAGAATGCGGTGATGCCACCATACTGACCATACGTAACGTTTGAGTAGATGTGGGCTATGCCGTGCAACACTTTTCCTTCATACTGCTGGTTGGGGATGAACAATGAGTCACCAACAACCGTAGCGCGCACAGGAGTCTTGAAATAATTGTAGAAGTTCTTGATAACCACGTCTGAAGGCTCAGCTCCAGGCTCAATGCTGATAGGATATTGAGCGGCAAGAGTGATACTGCCTTTTTCGAACACAGTCCAGTTGCCAATGAACTTAAGGCGGCTTTCTTTTTCGCAGTTGGTTCCTTCATAGCCTGAAGGGCAGGTGCAGGCGCCATCGTTACAAACGCCACCATTGGCGCAGGTGATGGTCTTGCACTTGTCTCTGTTGCAAGAGGATGTGTACACAACGGTAGCAAAAACACCGATAGTGGCTATGGCAGAAACTAATATGGTCTTGAAAGGAAAATTCATCACTTTGATTGTGTTT
>JACCEA012498268.1_pt1 | contig 13415 bp, 12 predicted proteins | sample 7449851 | NCBI WGS metagenome assembly JACCEA01 (sample SAMN15323453, study PRJNA562643) | freshwater metagenome | isolation source: river surface water | place: USA:Blue River Watershed | collected 2017-08-18 | reverse complement strand
TTGTATTTCATATTTCATATTTCATATAATATATTTTTGTATAATGTATATTGTATAATCCATTTTTGTATTTCGTATTTTGTATATTGTATTTTGTATAATGTATATCACACATCACACAGAATGGATTTCAATAGCACATCATTCGCCGTTAAAATTACAGAGATTCTAACAAGTGTCGCAGATGATCCAGTTTTGAAAAAACATCAAACAATCGTCGTCGAATATATTAAAAAATATCGCGGACTTTTGGTTCAACACGATTTAGGAACCGGAAAATCATTGGTAGCAGCCGCAATTATTGCCGATCAATGTGCGCTCCACAAGAAAGTAATCTTTATTTCTGCACGAACGCTTCACGATAACATGGAAAAAACAATTAATAAATACGTCGAGCTAAAAGGCATTCATAAGCCCACGGATTATAAATTTATTACTATGAACGCGAGTAATATGCTTGACCAATTTCACGAAAAAGACAAAATTATCGACAAATATGCGGAAGTTCTTAAACTAAATCTCAATGATAAAATTTTGATAATCGACGAAGCACACAATTTATTTAATAGTATAACAAACGGCAGCAAAAATGCAACGGGCCTGTATTCGGCCATCATGAGGTCTAATGTGAAAGTAATCTTTTTATCTGGCACACCAATCATTAACCATCCGTTTGAGCTTGTGCCGTGTTTTAACATGATCGCCGGAAAAGCATTATTGCCGACAGATTGGAATGACTTTAATATGTTCTTCATCGACATGAAGAATAAATCAATTAAAAATAAAGTTAAATTTCAAAACCGGATTGTTGGCCTCACGTCATATTTTGGATCATTATATGACGAAAGCACAAAAAAAGATTTCTTTCCAAAACTATTGCCAATTAAAGTTCATAAAATTCCAATGTCGCAATATCAATTTCAAGTATATGCATACGCGCGCGAATTAGAGCTCATGGAATCGCTCGGAATGGCAGAATCAAAAAACTTGCAAAAACCACAGGGTGTATTTTCTAGCAGTTATAAGCGCCTCAGTCGACAAGCCAGCAATATTGCATTCCCGAAGCACGCAATTATAACGAATGGAAAACGCGTATCATTAATATCCGACAAAGTCACAAATGAAGATTTATTGGACAAAAATTATTCGCCAAAATGGCACCAAATGGTGAAAAATATTGGCGAATTTAAGGGCAAACAGCTCGTATATTCATCATTCGTCGAAAATGCCGGCGTTAATATGTTCGCGCGTCTGTTAGACGAAAGCGGTTGGATATTATTTGAATCAACTGAACCTGTGGTCGGAAATTTTGTCGCAAAAAAACTTAAAAAATATATTATTATTAGCGGCGAGACTGAAGTCGAAGACCGCTATAAGCTAATTGATGCATTCAACGATGACAATAATATTAATGGCGAACAAATTACGCTAATTTTGATTTCGAGCGCCGGCGCGGAGGGTATCGACCTAAAAGCTATTCGGCATATTCATATAATGGAACCATACTGGAATTGGGCACGTATCGAACAAGTTATCGGACGCGGCAATCGATGGAAAAGTCATATTCAGTTACCAGAAAAAGAGTGGACCGTTGAAGTCCACATGTATTTAAGCGATTATCCCAAAGATATGAAAACGGATCATAAATTGCTGAAGACCGAAAAAACCACTGAGATTCTTTTATACGAAAATGCAATTTTGATGCACGAAATCAATGGCACATTTTATAAGGCGATCGCCGAAGCCGCGATTGATTGCGCAGTCCATAATCGCGCAAAGAAAATCACTTGCCGTTTATGCACGCCGACTGACGAGCGGCTTTACGATCCGGATATATTCAAAGATATGAAATTGAGATCGCCCTGTAAACCAATGGCAAAGGTTGAAGTTACGGTCAAAAAAATCATGGTTGATAATGTCGAATATGCATGGTATAAAGATGACGCGGGTAATATAATTATATTGGAACAAAAACCAGAGCTTGGTGGGTTTATTGAAATGAATAGAAGCAATCCGCTATACCCGCTTATATACGAGAAAATATCGGGGTAGATTTTTATACTAGATAATTAGCACTATATGATTATCTCACATAGGGATTGTGTGTCACAGCGTCGTTAATTATTCGCGAACCCAACATGCATATTGAATTTTCAATCACAGTTAGTCACGATGTCACATTTTTAATGATGGTGGCATTCGCTACATATGCGGTATATAAATTTCATGTAGTTGAAGAAGGTAATGAAAGTAAACGCTCATTATATTATCGCGTAATGGATTTGCTAGAGAGCATCAATGAAAATGTGTATTCAACCGTATATAGTTATGTAAATCCCGACCGCGATGAAGATGTAGACGCGAGTTCTTATGATACGGCAACATCAAACGCAACAACTATTGCGAGCGTCGTGGCTCAAACTACGGGCCGCAATACAACTAATTCCGCAAACCCAAACAATTCAGCAAACCCAATTAATACAGTCGGCCTAAACAATCCGGATCGCGCGAACAATGATGCGAATGCGGATGTAGATGCGAATGCGGATGATGATGTAGATAGGGTGAGCGAAACGGATGATGAAGAGGTCGATTAAGAAATATAATTTTTTTTAGTCAATGTATAAAAAAAATTAAGTTAACACAGACTCTATTTTTTAACCAGTAATTAAAACCGATGGCCCACACTAAACAAAGTTGAAATAACTATACTCATTGTTGTAGAGCAGATACCAAATATTCGCCGTATATTTGCGACCATATCTTTGTAAGCGGCCAATAGTTTGACCCTCGACGCCAACATCCAAAATTTTGTGCATGTAAATTACATCGGTCGCAAATTGCAAATTCAATCCAGCCGAGTGTTTGGTCGACTTGAGGATCAACACTTTGAACACACCAAGACGGAAATTATTAACAGTTTCCGCCAAATTAGCAACTGTTCCCTCGAGAAAACCATATTCTATTTTTTCGTCCTCCAGTCGCTTAGTAATGTCGGCAATTGACTCATCAAATGTCGCAAATACAACAAATCTGCGATCCTCAGGCGGCGCTTGTTCGGCGTCGACCGTCCCCATTAAAACTTTTGCAATACTAATATTGCGGGTTAAATACTGTTGCGGAACCGAATTAATAATATTGACTAACGTATCGATTTTATTCGGCGGTGTTTCTTCCACTTCCGGCTCGAATTTATAATCCGCATCATTCTCGATAATTTTTTCTAAATCAAAACCGCCTCTGATAAATACAATATCATCAACCGATACATAATGGCGACATCGACAACATGAATGTTTCATGAGCGATGTCGAAATACAACACATTGCGCAAACGACAACTGCGCAACATTTGGAAATCGTAATAGTCTCTAAATCTAAATCATTGCTACAAATCATGCATTCACCTTCGGCAATGTTCGATTTGACGCGGTCGATGATAATTTCGACTGATTTACGTTCCTCATATAATTTTCTTAGTTCAGTCTCGCACATGTCTTGAATATCAACTCTATATTTAGGTTTCTTTTTCTTTCTGAGCTGTTCTAAATCATACGAATATGATTTACTTGTCTCTAATTCATTCATGTCCATTTCAAGAAGCGATTTAATGAATTCAATCGAATCATTAATCTGGTCATAAATTTCATAATTGTTGCCGATTAATCTCTTGAAAATATCAGGAACCGACACATTTTTCGACCCAATGCTCGCTGCCGCGGTTTCAATGGCATCGCTGTTTAACATTTCAATCATGTCTTTGGAATCCATTAATCCAATCAAATTAATGACCTCATCATTGGGATTATGGAAACTAATTGTGCGCACAGACGGCTTTGGAATATTTAAACAAGTATCCGTGAATTTTTGCGAACATGATATTCTTACGCACATATTTGTGTAAATTAATGAAGATTGTTTCGCGACATCGATGATCGGCGCATGATCCAGAAAATCCGGTATGTTATCAAATTCTTCAACTTTAGTGCTCGCATTGTTATTTGGGATATTACTACCCGTCACAATCCACGTATATAGGGCATTAATTTTGAATTTCGTGAAGTTCATTCTGAGGCAAAGTGTATCGAAATCGTCCAGAAATAAACGATTCCAAGTTATTCCCAAATTTATAGAAATATTCGAAAAGATATTGAAAATCGTTCGTGATTTTAATTTATTAATTGTTTTTTTATATCCTTGAAATTCAAACGCTCCTGAAATCGTGCCATTTTTAATCACAATAATATCATATTTGTTAAAATCGCTAACATTATCTTTCATTTCGTCATAAAGCTTTCTAAGATGAAAAACATCCGTGATTACGAAGTATTTCAGCTTTGTATAATTTTTGATAGTATCAACCCATTGCGTCACAACAGATGCCGCGCAAAACACAATATTTGTTTTGCTAATATTTTTAAATTTGCGTCTGGCGATTGTGGAATAAGGGTCGTCTTTTTTTGATGGGATAATTGTATAATATTGTAAGTCTTCTGTGCATTTTATCGATTTAACATATGAACATAATCCTAACACAATTAATGTTTTGCCAGAGCCAAATGGTTCGGTTAAAACTCCGATTTTTGAGTACATGAAAACATCACGATTCATAATCCATGATTTCGTTTCCATAATACTCATGGCGTAGATATCACGCAGCTGATATTCCAGCAGCGGAATACTAATTAGTTCATTTTTGGTTAAATATTCTTCGACATGAGAAGCGTCGTCAATATATTCATCAACTGCACTTGGTGCGTTGATATTCCAATTGTAAATGTCGTCGTTGTTGATGAGTATGTTGCTCGCCATCATTAATTGGTAAGATGAATTCAATTTTTTGTTGTTTAATAATTCATAATATAATTTTAAATGGGATTTAATAAAGCGGCGGCGCAATATTAGTATGGTATTGATATAAATATTTAATTATTTTTAATAATATTTTAATAAAATAATACTAATAATATAGAAACACATTAGCAATGGAAATCGAACAAGTTACACAAGGAGATGTGTCGGAGACGACCCACACTCATCTGGATGAAGTGTTTACTAATTTAGTAAATGAATGTTACAATGAATTAGTCAAACATACTGGTGATGTGGATTATAATATATTCAATATTCTGGAATTAGTGGCCGTCGGAACAACTATTACCGCGCGATTGGTTAATGTTTCCGGCGCGGATAAGAAACGCATACTTATTCATGTAATTACTAAATTCTTTGCTGTGCGTCGCTCACAAGGTAAATTAACTGAAACTGAGTATTCGTTGGTTATGGACACAATCGAATGTTTAGATACCGGGATTGATGTTTTATTTGATTTCAAGAAAGGCAAATATGATGTCAAAAAAATGGCGGATGCAACAAGCAAATGCTGTTTGTTTGGCATCTCATTCTTAACAAAGCGGCCTCATATTGTCTATGAGTCAAAAGCGGATAAACAATTGCGCAAAGAATTAATGCGCACCGCTAAATCCCAACCGAAATTAGTCAAGTAATATCATGAACTGGTTAGCATATAACATAAACTAACTAGTTTATGCCGATTCCGTACTAATCTCGTCATCGGTTGTATATTGGATTTCGAGTGTTTTTAATTTCCGTCCCTTGCCCGCGAAATGGTCCGCAACAAAATTTCCATACCATAATACATATTCAAATGATGCATTATTGCGCGGAGCGGTTTTATGTGAATTGACATGTCTAACATGAACAATATTTTTTAATCCCGAAATCGTCCTAAATATCTGGCGGACAATATCACTATTTTGTACGCGCTCACCATTATTTTTTGTATTTAAAGATTTATCAATTTTATACCAACTAAATATCCATTTTGTGATCATACCAATGCAATACTTACTATCAGAAACAATCTCTACCGGTGTTTTTGAAAAGTGTTCAATAATATGCTTCAAAGCATTTAATAATGCAGTAAGTTCGCTGCGGTTATTTGTCACATTACATAAGCCATTAACGTCTGATGTTTTGCCATAAATCACATCGTTTGTATTGTCATCGTAAATAAATAATGCCCACCCACCTTCGTTATTTTCTTTGTGCACAGTTGAAGAGCCATCGATGAATATACGTGGTATATTTTCATCATTTGATTCCTCTCGCAAATAATATTTTGCGGATAAATTTAAAATCGAATTCCAGTCAACCGTGTCCCATGGAATAGTTTCAACGATACTTGCTTTGGCCAAATTTGCTGCATTACTGTCATCATCCGAACTCATCGGAGAAATCGGGTAAATGACATGATGCGAATCGCTAATATGGTCGAGATTAACATCGGCGCAGACAATGAAGGTCAAGATTTCGTTAGATTGTTTTTTTAATTCTGCGACATGTTCAATCAATCGCATAATATATGTGTTCCACAATTCTCTATGATCAACGCAATGGCTGCTTGTTAGTGCCATATTGAGCAATAACACGCCATCAGTCGCCCAAGTGCGCAAATCACCGCTATGTGGTTTACGTTGCAGGATATTATATGCACACATACGTTCATACAAATTACTGAGTGTTGGTGAAATTAGATTGTTTGGATTTGACAACGCAAACCCATCATTGGCAAATGTTGAATCCGGTTCTTCTCCAATGATAATAAATTTTGTATCATCGAAAGAAGTGAGCCGAAACGCGTTGAAAATATTCACAAACTCCGGACATATGTCGGCCAATGAGAGTTTAGTTAGGATTGAGGATAATTTTGGTTCGCTAATTTCTTTAATTAAAATTGTTCTCCATCTTTTATCAACATTGTTAAAAGCATTCTGAAAGTCTTCTTTGCTGGGTGTGATATCCATCGATATATAATTATTTACATTCAATTTTATTTAAATCAAGATATAATGATTATCGCGGTTTTAATAGTTACAATTTTATTACTTGTGTTAATTAAACATTATACAGATAATTTTTCAGATTATAAAAAATATAAATCGGACAATATTGCCGCTGTGATGAAAAGCGCCCAGGATAATGGCAGAAAAACGAAGCCATCGTTTGGAACATATAAAAATATATATCCTGAATTAGATGCAACACGATATTATAAACTCCTGGGTATAAATTGTGATGAATCATGCAGCGAAAAGGTCCTCGTTGCGATTTCATAATATTGTGTATATTTTTTGATTGCAATTTAAATATAAATCATAATTATAGAAAAACATGAGTCGGATGCAAACCTTATTGAACTCGGACAAGTATGATTTGTATATTGATAATACAATTAATTCAACATTTATAATAGGTCATTTTACTGGGAATGATAAACCGTCTGTGATATATAATGATGAACTACTTCTCCAAGAAATTTTGGCAGCATACGGCGTGGATGGCGTAAATGAAATTTCAGTAGAGAAATTCGATGAACTCGCCGAGAAACACATCAAAAGAATAATTGAACTGATTAATGCCATTATAGCAAGGATGCAACATGCTGGTGATACAACAAACGAATGGGGTAGTATTGACATGCTGCGGGAGAACGCACATGACCGCAGCGTAAATATTTCTGTTAAACAAGGATATGACCGATTAGTTGAGAAAAATAACGCAACGCCCGATACATATAAAATCGTGAACATTTTAGCCTATTACAATGAAGAGTTAATGAAAATTAATCATGAGATAATGAGCTATAATTTGACTCTTAAAAATGCGAACATATTACTCGAACATTGCGATAAGATTATGAAAGATGGAACTGGCGAAAAATCTCCAATCTATGATGAGTTAATTGCGAAATTCACCGAATATAAAGAAATCATTGCGCGCGGCAGAAGGCGAATTGAGTCTGAGGAAATCACAAACGACTATAACAACTTATTGTCAGTTATTAGGGTTATTGAATATATGGAAACACATAACGCATACATGGTCAATATTAATGATCACGAAGTATCGGTTTTATTGCATGTTTGGAAACGGATCCACGCGCCGTGCAATGCAGAGATGCGCGAAACCATGTTACATAATTTAACTGTTGGATTAAAGGGTCTAAAGGATGTGTCGCGACCAGATGAAATTATATGCGTAAATGGTCGTGTGGGTGCTATCATTTCGGCCATCGATAGCGCAGATACCGAAAATATATTCCGGTTAAAATCAGTTCCAATGATCCGGATTTATATGATGCAATGCCGCGCACCATTTTACATAAACGAAACAGTTGCCGAAGCAAAGCAAAAGTTTGGCAAATTATATGACGAATATGCGACTCTCGAGCAAGATGCTGATATTCCAACGAATCTAAAAATCATTCATAGATATATTCGTGAGACAGTCACAAAAAAATTAACGGATGAATTTAAGGATCAGTTGTTGGAATCAACATTTAAAGAATTTTTAAATCAGATTTTAGCGGAGTTGTAAACTAGATGTATAATGTATTATGCGTATGTATTATGCATTATGACAGTTTGGACATAAATGCTTCAATTTCTTTGCGGTTGTCCATCATCATGGCAATAAACACGGCGCGCAATGGCATAGTTGGCTGCGGATTGGCCAATAAATCATAAAGTTTTTTCATCGGAATATGCGTGAGTTCCAAGAACTCATTTGGTTTTTTTGCCTTTGGCCCAATTTTCGCATCGACGCATGTGTCTGTGTACAAACATTTAACATACACATTGCGATATCTAAAAGATGTATCATGTTTTGCGGACGGCATATCATGGCCGACTTCTTCTACAAATTCACGTTCGGCGCCTTTGGCCGGATCTTCTCCGGGATTTAAGCCGCCGCTTGGGGGTCCCCATTTTTCATATGTCTCTTTGCCCAATAATACAGAGATTTCGCCGTTACACTTTGTAAAAAGCAATACAACGGCCGCTTTGATTTCTTGATTCTCGTCTTTGCTTTTTGGCGTATGATTTAATGGCTTCACATCCGCTTTTGCGGGACTTGCTTTTGGCGCATCCGGCTTCTTCGCCGCTGGTTTCTTCGCGGCGGGTTTCTTCGCGGCTGATTTTTTTTTGTCTGGCATGATTGATAGTGTATGCTATACTTTAATAATAGATTGTTTTAATTTAAATAAAAATATTTATCCCCATTCACCATTTAAATAAAGATAAAATATAATTTTTGCGAAAATCGCGACACAAAAAAATTGTAGTTTAGTCGAACTACAATTGGAAGTTTAATGGTGAATATTCCATGGGTTTGGGGTTATGGTCGGGAAGTAGTTGGGAAATAGTTGGGAAGTAGTTGAGAAGTAAATAATCTACTTCTTTCCCTTACCCTTTCCCTTACCCTTTCCTCTCTTTTTTCCTTTGCCGCCAGTAGTACCGTCCATTTCTATATCATTAGTAATAAAAAATAAATAAATAATTAATTATTCTGATATTTATCTTCGTGGCGGAGGACGTACCATCATGCCTGAGGGCATTCTGGGAGGAACAAAATTATCCATTGATAAATCCATTTCACCTGTGACGGTATTTATGAAGTTACTGTATTTGTATTTCATAAAAGCGTAAAATAAACCAGTCAAGAATATTGCGTAAAATAAGTTCCAAACGGCCGTACGTTTCTTTGCCCCGAATAAAAGCATGAAAACAATAAGAATTAAGTAAACAATAATGATACCATATCCTATAGGCATCCAAAACACAAACCCCGTAGCATCGTGCATAAAATGGTCGAATTCCATTTTTTTATAAAACTATAGAGATAGATTTATAATGTCGTATATCTGTCGCAAAAAAATATTCCACATCTTTAATTATAATGTTTTTGTTTCAAACAAAAACGGTTCACTTATCGATTAGCAACCGCACTCGAAACCGCATTTCGTGCAGCAGCCTCGGCATGTGATTTGACTAATTTAGTTATTTCCCCACTGCTTGCTCTATATCCCATTTTCATAATGTATCTATTCAATGAATAATAAGTGTATGCTCCGGATGAAAACATAATGAAAAACACGACTAATAGAAGCATAAATGTTCCGAGGCCGCCAATAAAGCCCAAAACATTAAATATGATAATCAAAATTAATCCCACAATAACAATGGATAGTGTAAAATATAATGTTTTATAGATATGCGCAAATTCTCCGCCATCTATCTCTGTTAGCTTCATGATATGCGATTATATAATAATAATTTATAATTTATTTTAGAATTTTATCATAATTAAATAACAATAGACTACAAATGTTTATCTGTCGCGGCGGTGCCGTTATTTCCGAACAGGTTTTAAAAGCTCACTGTGGTTCTAAATATGACATGATGAAAAAATCATTTACAAGAACTACTGATTTACCATTCGACAGAAAACGAATAACAAAATTAGTTACCCGAAATGATAAGGGATATTTGATAATGTATAGATTTTTGGCAGAGCAATATCATAAACTTGGCCTAATTCCAAACATCACATCTAAATTAAGCGACGGCGAGCCAATTGTTTTGCCAGAACTAAAAATATCGCCATATAAAATTCAACATATTTGTCACAATCACTTAGTTAATTATTATTTTAATGATAAGCGAGCCAATATGGGATTCGGCGGCGCCATCTTAGAACTCGAAGCCGGTCTTGGAAAAACATTCGTGGCCGCGATGATAACAGAAACGCTTTCAGTTAAGACCCTCTATATTGTCGTTAATAAATATTTGCTAAATCAAGCGATTGATGATTTCAAAAAATGTTTTGGCGATATAAAAATTGGCCAATATCATAGCACAAAAAAAACCGATGGTGATGTTGTTTTTATGGTAATCAATTCAGTAATTGGAGATTCTTTTATACTTGATGGCGCCGAGGTGTCAGCATCCACGTATTTCAGTCGATTTGGTTTAACGATTTGGGATGAAGTGCATGAATATGCAAGTAATAAGCGGCTTGAAGCTTTTACGATTGCAAATACAAAATATATGTTGGGAATTACAGCGGAAGCTAATAATCGTGAAGATAATTGCGACTTCATTACGCATTATGGCATTGGTCCAGTTGTCAATGCGATAGACATTCCGGATTTCGAAGTGCCGATTAATGAACGATATACGTCGAGCATTCGAATTGTGCATTACTACGGACATCCAGACTTTACTAAACATATTGAAAACGAAAAAAATGGCTTGATGATGGCGTCGAAAATGTCCAAACAAATGATGTCTGATCCACATCGCGTTCATTTTATAATTAGAGAAATTGATAGAATGTATAAACAAGGTAAAAATTTGTTTGTGTGGTGTGATGTTCGCGACGCTGTGTGTTTGATAACAAAAATTTTAGTTAAACTTGGATATACTTCAGTAGAAGGCGTCGGAGACGTCGGAGATGTTGGAGACGTCGGAGATGTTGGAGCCGTCGGAGATGTTGGAGTGCTGATGGGTAATATTTCAAATAATACACTAAAGAAATCACAATCATCAAGAATTATTGTCGCGACGTATCAATATGCATGCCGCGGTGTATCCCTCCCAAAATTCGACGCTATGATTTTTGCTACACCACGCAAGGCCAAAATATATCAAACTTTAAAACGAATATTTAGAATGGGCGGTGATATGGACTCGACACGTGAGGTAGTTGATATTGTTGATGAACGAACAGGTTTGCGCAAACAGATATTGAAGCGATTAGTAGAGTATGAAAAAGATATTTTTAACGCGACGATAACGCACGAAAAAATAAAATATGATGAAATTGAATTAGTGCATCATGAAATTCTAAGTCTTTTAGCATCCTGAGACCCTAAGCCAGCATCTCAACCCAACTGGTGCATTTATCTCAATGGGTTATACAATCCAACTGGCGCGTTCTTGAATTTTTTGGGATATTTATGTGGATAATACCCAGTTGATCGAGTGGTGCGATCATGCACATCCTGCGATTCGTCCAAATTTATCGATGCTTCGAATTTCTCATTTGGGGTCACAATTACTGGTTTATTTATGATGACAGTTGGTTTATTTGATTTGTCTTTTTTAACCATATAGACAACAATAATAATCGCGATCAGAATTACAACCCACAGCATGTTTTATAATTATACTATAATGCATTAAAATTTACTTTGATTAAATTAAACAATCTATTTTTCTGTTGATAAAAATGATACTTAGTATTGATGAAAAAAAATTGATTTTTTGTTAGCGATGTGCTGTGACTACAACAAGTCGAACCGCAACAAAGCAATCACAACAAATCGAACCGCAAAAAAGTCCCTTTCCGCTCACGATGAAGAAGCAGTACTACCCCAAGAAGAAGGAAGTGCGGACCGTTTCCCTGGAGTACATACTCAAATGCACCGAACTGGTGAAAATCGCGGTGTCGGTGAAGGTCAACGGAAAAAAGAAGAAGACACACCTGGTGCTTGCGCTTGACTCGTCTGGCAGTGTTGTCACGTTTCTGCGTCTGAAGGACGAGTTTCTCGTGTTCTACGTCGTGGCACATGAAGGTGAAGATGGGCGGAAAACCGTTTCGTTTCATCAAGTCCTTTACGAATGGCCATGCAGACATCCCGGCGACACCTGCACAAAAACAGGATGTCTGTACGACCACGGAGAGGATGAGGGCAAGACATACGGCACAAAGAACGCGTGGAGGTTCTTCATGGATGTTGAGATCCCTCTTTCCATGATTGACATCCACGATTGCCCTGGTCTGACTACGGATGAAGTCTTCAACGGACTTGTCGCGATGAACGAGACGCTCAAACAAGCCGAAGAACCGGCTCCCGTTCGTCCTGCGCCGCAACCAGTTGCACCCGTCAAGGCGCCCGTCCCTTCAGTGGTGCCGAAGAAGGGCTCTAAGCCGATTTTGGTGCCGGTCCCCAAACCCAGTGACGATCCACAAGTTCTGCTTCGGGATCTCTGCAAAGCGATTGTTCCATCGGAGCCAACATCGTACAAGAAGGTCGTGAGCAGTGGCTCTCAAAAGAAGTCGAACGCGGCAATCGCACTCGACGCTCTCATGAGCAAACCACAACAATCTCCCACGCCGGTGTATTCGGCTGAGGTCATGGAAGCCGTGCGAAACCTGGTTTTGTCAGCGGAAGAATCAAGGGAGGTCATCACGAAACTGGTGATGTACCTCGAACAAAACGAGACTCTCGACGAAGAGGCTGTGCAGCATTTTATCGAGGTCTTGCGGTTGCTTCTCGCTGACTGGATTACACCAGTTGTGAGGGTTGCTGAACTCACTCTGAACATCCAGTATACGCAGCCCACGGCACAGACAGCGCCGCCAGCGCGTTCGTCAACGCAGGTCAAGGCGGCCACATCAGTTGATGAGGCCAAGAAGGCCAAGAAGGCCAAGAAGGCCAAGGAGGACGAGAAGGCCTAGGAGGACGAGAAGACCAAGAGGACCAAGAAGACCAAGGCTAATTCCCTTTTGCGGGCGGACGCGACTGATGACACCGAAGAGCTCGGCGAC
>JACCEA011866318.1_pt1 | contig 13418 bp, 10 predicted proteins | sample 7449851 | NCBI WGS metagenome assembly JACCEA01 (sample SAMN15323453, study PRJNA562643) | freshwater metagenome | isolation source: river surface water | place: USA:Blue River Watershed | collected 2017-08-18 | reverse complement strand
GCGCACGTCGGGCCGAACGGCGGCAATGGTGTGCAGCAGAGCAAGGCCGTCCATCGCTCCGAGCGGATGGTTGGCGGCAAAAATCACGCCCCCTTGGCGAGGGATGCGGTCCAAGTCGCTCGGGATGTAGCGCACTTTGATGCCGCGCGAGGCGAGCAGCGCCCGAGCAAATTCAGGGCCCTGTCGGTCGGCGTATCGGGCATAGACACGGTTGAGGCGGTGCCAGCCCAGCAGGGCGAACAGCAGCCAAATCAGCGGGCGCGCTGCAGGGGGCCAGCCAAAAAAGCCGCGTACTTCGTCAATGGAGATCAGCGGCTTCGTGTTCATGCAGCGAAGTTAGTTCGGTGCGGTGAGCACCTGGGCGACTTCATGATTTCGTAACACCATGCGCAGTGGGCCGCCCGCAAGGAGGGTGGCTACCGCGTCAGCATCGGGCCGGCGCACGGTGGTTAGCCGAAGTCCGTGTTCGGCGGTGGCGCGGTACGGACCGTTGAGGCGCTCGAGGGCCCGCGGAACGGCCACTCGGTCGTCGTTCACAGCAAAGCGGGTCGACAGCGCCGTGTGCTGGGCAGCGCGCACGAGTAGGCCTTCCTCGGCGAAAATTCGGTAGACTTCGCTTAAGTGGCCCTCTGACAAAAAGCTTAGGTCGCGGCTCGAAACCTCGATCAGCACCTGGTTTTCGTGGCGAATCCAGCACGGAACCTCGGGCGTCAGCGCCGCAAAAGGCCCTACCTCGGTACCCGCAGCCTCTGGGTCGACAAAGGACCGGATGCGCAAGATGGTTCCGCCCTGCTCCAGCGGCTGAATAGTTTTGGGGTGGATGATGCTGGCACCATAAAACGCCAGTTCAATGGCCTCGCGGTAGGGAACCTGTTCGAGGCGAACTACGCCTTTGAAGACTTTGGGGTCGCCGCTGAGCATGCCCGGAACGTCCTTCCAAATGCTCAGACTGCTCGCCTTGAGTACGTTGGCGAAAATAGCCGCGCTGTAGTCGGAGCCTTCGCGGCCGAGCGTCGTGGTGCTTCCGTCGGGCGCCGACCCAATGAAGCCCTGAGTAACCGTCACGTCGGCGGGGACCGCCAGAGCGCGCTGGGTGCAGGCTGCGGTTTCAGCCCAATCCACGGTGGCGCGGCGGTATACGGCGTCGGTGCGCACCACGCTTCGGGCGTCGAGCCAGGCGGTGTGCTGTCCGTCAGCGCGCAGTGCGGCGGCCAAAATTCGGGACGAAGCCAGTTCGCCCAGCGAAACCACCGCGTCGTAGCGCGGATTGTAGGCCTGTGCGGAATCCACGCGTTCTGCCGCAGCCCACAAGGCGTCAAGTTGGCCGCGGAGCTCGGCATCGAGCACGCCAAGGGCCTCGGCCATTCCGTCGTGAAAGGTTTTGATCGCGCCAAGTTCCGTCGCCGCGGCAGCGGTGTCGCCGAGTTCGCGCGCTTGAATGAAGCGCTCCAAGGCGTTCGTGGTTTTGCCCATGGCCGACACGACGACGAGCAGCGGGCTCGTTCCGTACTCGCGGACTAAGCGCACCGCGTTTCGAAGGGCCTCAGGGTCCTTGACCGAAGCTCCGCCGAACTTAAATATGGACCAGTTGCTCACAGCTCAGGGGGATAACGTAGCTCAAAATTGGTCAAGGCATCGCCTGCGAGGCGGCAGGGAATCCAGTCGCGGTTTAGTTCGGCGCCAATACCCTCATAAAAATCAATGGCGGGCTGATTCCAGTCGAGAACCTCCCAGTGCAGGCGATGGGCCCCGATGGACCTGGCCCACACCACGGCGACTTCGAGCAGGCGCCGGCCAAGACCGTGGCCGCGGAACGACTCGAGCACCACCAAGTCTTCAAGATGGGCCGTCAGCCCCTTCCAGGTGGAGTAGCGGCGGTGGCAAAGCACGAGTCCCACGGGTTGGCGGTCGGGAGTCCAGGCGAGCCACGCATCAAAATGACCTGCGTGCACATCTGCCTGCATTTGGGCCTCGGTTAGGGTAACCTCATGGGGAGCCCGTTCGTAGTCCGCCAGCACCCGAACCAGGCCAAGCACCGCCGGCACGTCGGCCGCCGTGGCCTTGCGAATCATAATTTCACCGGAATGCGCCTCCACAGGGCGAAAGTACTGCGATTCCGCTATCTTTACCGCAACCCCTGATAACCACGCTATGAGTGCAGCACGCGCTATTACGCTGGGCGAATACTTGGTCGAAAACCAAGAAATGTTTCCCTATGCCAAAGGGGAGCTGACCGCCCTTCTTTCGGCCATTCGCCTGGCCGCCAAAGTCGTCAACCGCGAAATCAATAAGGCCGGAATTGCCGACATCCTCGGAGCGACCGACGCCGACAACGTGCAGGGCGAGCGCCAGATGAAGCTCGACGTATATGCCAACGATGTGTTTATCAAGGCCTTGCGCCAACGCGGAGAGGTTGCAGGCGTCGCCTCCGAAGAGCTCGAAGACTTTATTGCGTTCAACGACCCCATCCACGCCCAAGCCAAGTATGTGGTGGCGATGGATCCGCTCGACGGCTCGAGCAACGTCGACGTCAACGTGTCGATCGGAACCATTTTTAGCATTTACCGTCGGGTCACGCCGGTCGGAACCCCGGTGCAGCTCGAGGACTTCCTGCAGCCCGGCAGCGCCCAAGTCGCCGCCGGATACGTGATCTATGGGTCGTCAACCATCCTGGTGTACACGACCGGCCACGGCGTGCACGGATTCACCTTAGACCCCTCGCTGGGAACCTTTTTGCTCAGCCACGAGTCGATTCGCATGCCGGAGCGCGGCGTAATCTATTCGATCAACGAGGGCAACTACGTGCACTTCCCCGACGGCGTCAAGCGCTACATCAAGTACTGCCAAGAGCTGGACCCGGCCACCGACCGGCCCTACACGTCGCGCTACATCGGTTCGCTGGTCAGCGACTTTCACCGCAACATGCTCAAGGGCGGAATCTACATCTACCCCACGGGGACCAAGAGCCCGAAGGGCAAGCTGCGCTTGCTGTACGAGTGCAATCCGCTGGCCTTCATCGCCGAGCAGGCGGGCGGACGGGCCACCGACGGTTTTCAGCGCATTTTAGACATTAAGCCTGAGGAACTTCACCAGCGGGTGCCGTACTTTGCCGGCTCCACCGCGATGGTCCTCGAAGCCGAGGGATTTCTTCGCGGCTGAAGCTATTTGTGCCCGCACCAAGTTCACTACTAAGCCTTTACCGCAACGACCCACGCGTAGCGGATTTTTTGCGCCGATGGTCCGCCGCCGCCCCTGGGCAGCCTGAGCGCCTTTCGGGCGCTTCGGGCTCGTTGCCCTCGGTCGTCGCCGCGCTTGCGCTGACCGAGCTCAAGCATTCGCTTGTCGTGGTGCGTAGCGACAAAGAAGAGGCCGCCTATTTTTTTAACGACTTAGAGAAGTTGCTGCCCGCGGGGTCGGTGCTGTTTTTTCCGGACTCGTACCGCCGCCCCTACGCCGACCGCGACCAGACCGACAACGCCAACATCGGCCTGCGCGCCGAGGTACTGGATCGGCTGCGCGGAACCCAGCCCGTGGCCGTAGTCACCTACCCCGAGGCCCTGGCCGAAAAAGTCATCACCCGCGGCCAGCTTGACGCCCGGAGCATGGAGGTCGCCGTGGGTGCCCGCCTCGACGTCAATTTTTTGAACGAATATCTTTTTGAACTGCACTTTGAGCGGGTCGATTTTGTCGAAAAGCCCGGTCAATTTGCGGTTCGGGGCGGAATCGTCGACGTGTTTTCGTTTGCCCATCCGGAGCCGCACCGGCTGGAGTTTTTTGGTTCCGAGGTAGAAAGCATCCGCACGTTTGACGTGGTCGACCAGCTCACCCTGCAGCGGGTGGAACGCATGACCCTGGTTCCGAACGTCGAAGACAAGACTAGCGCGGAACGCCGCGAATCGCTGACCGCCTACGCCGGCGCCAAGTCCCTTATTTGGGTGGAGCGGCCCGAGGTCGCACTGGAGAAGTTAGACCGCGTGTACCGACTGGCCGAAGAGGCCTTTGTCGGGCTTCACAGCGTCGTGCGCCGCCTGGAACCCCATGAGCTGTACTTGCGCAGCAGCGAGTGGGAGCGCGAGCTGAGTCAGCGCGGCGTGGCGGTGGACGGCAAGCCGAGCGATTCGGCCTCGTGGCAAACCCTGGCCCAGCCCGCATTCGCCAAGAATTTTGAGCTCTTGGTGCAAACCCTCGACGCGCACCGTCAGGCGCAGCGCGCCCTGTGGGTAATGTGTGGCCAGACGACGCAGCGCGACCGACTCAAGGCGATTCTTCACGACCTGCACGGAGACGAGCTGCCCGTCAACTGGATCGACGGAGCCCTGCACCGCGGCTGGGAAGATCCTTTGGCCGGGGTCATCGCCTACGTGGACCACGACCTGTTTGAACGCTACCAGCGCTTCACGATTCGCGACCAGCACGAGCAAGCCCAGGCCTTGACTCTCAAGGAATTGAATTCGCTTCAAGTGGGTGACTTTGTGGCCCACATCGACCACGGAATCGGCAAGTTTGGCGGACTGCAGAAAATTGACGTCGGCGGCGTCAAGCAAGAAGCCATCAAGCTGGTGTACCGCGACAGCGACGTCTTGTACGTGAGCATTCACAGCCTTCACAAGATTGCGCCCTATGCCACCAAAGAGGGCACCGAGCCCTCACTGAGTAAGCTGGGATCCCCCGCATGGCAGAATGCGAAAAACAAAACCAAGCGCCGCGTCAAGGAAGTAGCCTTTGACTTGATCAAACTTTATGCGCAGCGGCGCGAAGCCAAGGGATTTTCCTACAGCCCCGACAGCTACCTGCAGCACGAGCTGGAGGCCTCGTTTGCCTACGAAGACACGCCCGACCAAATGAAGTCCACCGCCGACGTCAAGGCCGACATGGAATCAGCTGTTCCCATGGACCGCCTAATTTGTGGCGACGTGGGCTTCGGCAAGACCGAAATCGCGGTACGCGCCGCCTTCAAGGCCGTGGCCGACAGCAAGCAGGTGGCCGTGCTGGTTCCGACTACCCTCCTCGCCTTCCAGCACTTCCAAACGTTTACCAAACGATTAAAGGGTTTGCCCGCCCGAGTGGACTACCTCAACCGCTCTCGCAGCGCCAAAGAGACCAAATCGGTGCTCGCCGACCTGGAAGACGGAAAAATCGACATCCTCATTGGCACCCACCGAATTCTAGGCAAAGACCTGAAATTCAAGGACCTTGGCCTGATGATCATCGACGAAGAGCAGAAATTCGGCGTCAACGCCAAAGACAAGCTCAAAACGCTCAAAGCCAACGTCGACACCTTGACGCTGTCGGCCACGCCGATTCCGCGCACCCTGCAGTTTTCGCTGATGTCGGCGCGCGACCTAAGCGTCATGACGACTCCGCCGCCCAACCGCCAGCCCGTCGACACCTACTTGATCGGGTTTAACGAGGAACGGCTGCGCGACGCCATCGCCTATGAACTCAGCCGAGGTGGCCAGGTCTACGTCATCAACAACCGCATCCAAAACCTGAGCGAAGTCGCGGGACTGCTGCAGCGCTTGGTGCCCGACGCCCGCATCGCCACCGGCCACGGCCAGATGAACGGCCACGAGATGGAGGACCTGATCCTCGGATTCATGGAAGCGCGCTTCGACGTGCTCGTGAGCACCACCATTGTCGAAAACGGCCTCGACGTGCCCAACGCCAACACCATCATCATCCTCGACGCCCACATGTTTGGCCTGAGCGACCTGCACCAGATGCGCGGACGCGTGGGCCGCAGCAACCGCAAGGCCTTCTGCTACCTGGTTTCGCCGCCCTTGGGCGGACTTCCGGAGGAATCGCGCAAACGCCTGCAGGCGCTGGAACAGTTTAGCGACCTAGGTTCTGGCTTCAAAATTGCGCTTCGCGACCTCGAAATCCGCGGCGCCGGCGACCTCTTGGGCGCAGAACAAAGCGGATTCATCAACGACCTCGGCTTTGAAACCTACCAAAAACTGCTCGCAGAGGCGGTCGACGAGCTCAAAAAATCCGACTTCAAGGACCTGTACGAAGACCAGCGCGGCGGGTGGTCCCAAACGCAGGAATGCCAACTCGATACCGACTGGGAGCTGCTGCTGCCCGACGCCTACGTGAATTCGGTCGAAGAACGGCTGCGCATTTACCGCGAGCTCGACGCCCTGCCCGGCCCCGAAGCCCTAGCAGCCTACCGCATGGGCCTGGTGGACCGCTTTGGAGCACTGCCCAAAGCCGCCGAAAACCTATTGCGGTCGCTGAACATCCGCTGGCTCGGCCAGTCGATGGGCATGGAAAAAATCCGCATCAAGTCGGGCAAGCTCATGGCCTACTTCCCCGACGACGCGAACTTTAGCATTCCCGAGCACGTGCTGGGTCAATTTTTGCAGGCCCTACAGCGCAACCCACAGCGCTTTCAGATGAAGCAAAAAGACCAACGAAGCTACCTGGTGGTCGACAACGTAAAATCGGTCGACGAAGCCATTTCGTTACTTGAATCTTGGGCATTACCAGTAACTAGCAACCCGTAACTAGCAACTAACTAGCAACTAACTAGCCAACCAGCTAACTAACCAACTAGCCAACCAGCCAACCAGCCAATGAACGCACTCACCGCCACCGGCCTGCACAAGCGCTATGCCTCGCACCACGCACTGCGCGGCCTAGACATGGAAATTCCGCAGGGCAGCTTATTTGGACTACTCGGGCCCAACGGCGCCGGGAAAACCACCTTTATTCGCATCGCCAACCGAATTTTGGCTCCTGACGAAGGCCGTATTGAGCTATTTGGTGCGCCGCTCGACGCATCGTCAGCCCTGCGCATCGGCTACCTGCCCGAAGAGCGCGGACTCTACAAAAGCATGAAGGTCGGCGAGCAAGCCATGTACCTCGCCCAGCTACGGGGGCTGAGCGCGGCCGACGCCAAGCAGCGCCTGCGCACCTGGTTTGAGCGCTGGGAACTGCAGAGCTGGTGGGACAAGAAGGTGAGCGACCTGTCGAAAGGAATGGCCCAAAAGGTGCAGTTCATCACCACCGTACTGCACGAGCCCGAACTGCTCATTTTTGACGAGCCTTTCTCGGGCTTTGACCCCATCAATGCCCAGCTGATCCGCGAAGAAATGCTGCGCTTGAACCGCGAAGGCCGCACCTTGATCTTCTCGACCCACCGCATGGAAAGCGTCGAGGAACTCTGTACCCACATCGCGCTGATCAACCAGGGGCAAAACGTGCTTTCGGGCACCGTTCAGGGCGTCAAGGACCGCCACCGCTCTGGTCGGTTTGTGCTGCGCTACCGGGCGGAGCATGCCGCCTCGTTCACCCTGCCCGAGGGCGTGGAGCTGACGCGCAACGAGCAGGAAGCATCAGGCATCTTCACCTCGGAATTCCGCGCCGGACTCGACGACGCCTCGCGCCTTCTGACGGCGCTCGCGCCCCAGGTTGCCGTGTACCAGTTCGAAGAGGTCGTGCCGAGCATCGAAGATTTGTTTGTCCAAACCGTTCAAGGCGTATGAAACCGTTTTTACTCGTAGCCCAGCGTGAAATCACCACGCGCATCCGCAAGCGCAGCTTCTTGGTCATGACCATATTGGGACCGGTACTCTTTATCGGGCTCATGGTGGCACCCACCCTGATCGCCATGTCGAGCGAAACCGAAGAGCTCAACCTCATTGTCGTGGACCACAGCTACGTACTTCCGGGAACACCGAGCGTGGAGGGCGCCAACCTAGCCTACTTTGACCCCAAGGAAGTCACTGAAGAACAAGCCATTGCCCTGGTGCGCGAACGCGACGACATCGACGGCCTCCTTTACCTGCCCGAATCGGTGAATTCTGACCCCGAATTCAGCCTCAAGAACGCCAAACTCTACACCGAAACCACGGCGCCACTGGGCATGGCAAGTGAACTCGAAGGCTTGCTCGAACGCTTCGCCTACGAAGGCAAGCTGCGCCACTTTGGCGTCGATCCGGCGCTGGTCACCCAAGCCAAGTCCGACGCCAGCATCGAGGCCTTTGAGCTGAGCGACGAGGGCAGTGAGGCCTCGGGCACCGAAATCAAGACCGGAATCGGCTTTTTCAGCGGAATCCTGATCTACATGTTCACGTTCTTGTATGCCGCCCAAATAATGCGCGGAGTTATCGAAGAAAAAACCTCGCGCATCGTGGAAGTCCTGGTGACCAGCGTCAAACCCACTCAGCTGATGCTGGGCAAAATCCTGGGTATTGCGTCGGTCGGCTTGCTTCAGTTCGCCATCTGGATTGCCCTCACGGCCGCCGCGGCCTCGGCGGTGGGCGCAGCCGGCCTGCTCAGTCCCGACCCCGCGCAACTCGAAGCCCTCGGTGCGGCAGGCCAAACGCCGCCCGAACTGGGCGAACTCCAGTCGGTGCTGGGCACCCTGGACGCCCTGAACCTCCCGGCGCTGATCGCCATGTTCCTGTTCTACTTCTTGTCGGGCTACCTGTTCTACGGAGCCCTTTTTGCCGCCGTAGGCGCCGCCGTCGACAGCGAAACCGACACGCAGCAGTTCATGCTTCCCCTCACGCTGCCCCTGGTCCTGACGTTTATTTTGTCGACGAACATCATCGAAAATCCCAACGGCCCGGTGGCCGTGGCCCTCTCGCTTATTCCGTTCTCGGCCCCCATCGCGATGATGATTCGGTTGCCCTTCGGCGTGCCCTGGTACGAGTTGGCTGCGAGCATGTCGCTCATGGTCCTCGGATTTTTAGGCACCGTGTGGCTGGCCGCGCGCATTTACCGAGTCGGAATCCTGAGCTACGGCAAAAAGCCAACCTACGCCGACCTCTGGAAGTGGATTCGCATGAAGCCCTAGGCTTGATCGGTGATGGCAGTTTCCATGAACACGGCGATTCTCGACCTCGGAACGAATACGTTTAATCTTTTGGTGCGGAGCGCCGAAGGCGCCCTGGTGTTTAGCGATAAGATCTCGGTGCGCTTGGGCGCCGGAGGCTTGCGCGACGGCGTCATCACCCCCGAGGCCGCCGACCGGGCCGTGGCCGCCGTCGCGCAGCATTTAGTGAGCGCGCGCGCCTACGGCGCCGCGCGCAGCCTTGCCTTTGCCACCTCGGCGATGCGGTCCACCGCCAACGGGGCCGACCTTGCTGACCGCATCGAGCGCGAGACGGGACAGCCCGTGAACGTGATCGACGGCGACCAAGAAGCCGCGTTCATCGCCGAAGGCGTCGGCCAAGCGTGGCCCGAGCTGAGCGAGCGCCACCTCATCATGGACATCGGTGGTGGCAGTACCGAATTCATCGTTCGCGAAGCAGGCCAAAACCTGTGGTACGCCAGCTACCCCCTTGGGGTAACTCGGTTGGCGGAGCGATTCCTGCCCAGCGACCCCACCACCTCGGACCAGTGGACCGAAATTGACGCCCACGTGAACGTGACGCTCGAGCCCCTTTGGGCGGCGCTTGAACGCTTCCCGTGCGAAATTTTACTCGGCTCCAGTGGGTCCTTCGACACCCTGTACAACGTGACGGCCCACCGAATTGGTAGTCCGGAACTCGCCCTAGGTCAGGCCCGCGCGGAGTTCGCCCTCGACGCCTGGCCCGGCACGTCGCAGGCGGTACAGCACGCCACGACCGAGGCACGACTTTTGATGCCTGGAATGCTCGCCATGCGGGCCGAAACCTTGCACTTGAGTGCTCGGCAAATTGACCTAGTTTTGGCCCGACTTAATGCCCGCCGCATGCTCCTAAGCGGCTACGCCTTGAAAGAAGGTGTGTGGAGCAGCATTCAAGACCCCAATAGCCCATGGCGCGCATACTGCTGGTAGAAGACGAAAAAGCAATTCGCAACGTGCTGCGAAACATTCTGATTAACGAGGATCCGAAGCACGAAATCGACGAAGCCGAAGACGGCGACCAAGGCATTGAGGCGCTCGACGCGTCGAGCTACGACCTCGTCTTGTGCGACATTAAAATGCCCAAGCGCGACGGCCTTGAAGTGCTGGCCCACGCCATGAAGCTGTACGGCGACACCCCGTTTGTGATGATTAGCGGCCACGGCGACTTGGACACGGCCGTGGGCTGCATTCGAAGCGGAGCCTACGACTACATCGCCAAGCCGCCCGACCTCAACCGGCTGATCACCACGATTCGACAGGCCCTGGACCGCAAGAAGTTGGTCGCCGAAAACCAGCGCCTGCGCAAGAAAGTCGACAAAAAGTTTGAAATGGTGGGCGAGTCCACGGCGCTGGAACAGGTGCGCGAAGTCCTTGAAAAAGTGGCTCCGACCGACGCTCGAGTGCTCATTACCGGCCCCAACGGAAGCGGCAAAGAAATCGTCGCCAACCAAATCCACCAGCGCTCGGCCCGTTCGCGCCAAGCATTTGTTGAGGTAAACTGCGCGGCTATTCCGTCAGAACTCATTGAATCAGAGCTATTTGGTCACATTAAAGGCTCGTTCACCAGCGCGATCAAAGACCGCAAGGGCCAATTTGAGTTGGCCGACGGCGGCACCCTCTTTCTCGACGAAATCGGCGACATGAGTTTGTCGGCTCAAGCCAAGGTGCTGCGCGCCCTGCAAGAAAACTGCATTACCCCGGTGGGCAGCGGCAAGTCCATTTCGGTCAACGTGCGCGTGCTCGCCGCGACCAACAAGGACCTCAAGGCCGAGATTGCCGCTGGTCGCTTTCGCGAAGATTTGTACCATCGCCTGAGCGTGATTGTGATCGAGGTTCCGCCCTTGAACGAGCGGCGCGACGACATTCCGCTCTTGGTGGAGCACTTCCTGGGCCAGCTCGACGGCGCAGCCAAGAAGGTGAGCCCCGAGGCCATGGCCTACCTGCAGCAGATGGACTGGTCGGGCAACGTACGCCAGCTGCGCAACGTCGTAGAGCGCCTCCACATTCTGGGCGGAAATCCGATCAGCGGAAGCGACGCGGAACGCTACGCGTAACTAGTTTCTCGATTCAAGCACCGCAAGCCGGCGGTAGAAGCGCCAGGTCATGCCGCCCGCCGCTACGGTGAGTCCGAGGGCCAAGGCAATCCACACGCCAACGGCACCCCAGTCGAAGTAGGTTCCGATGACCCATTCTAAGGGCAAGGCCACGACGTAGTAGGCCACAAACGTGAAGAGCGTGGGGATTTTCACGTCCTGAATTCCGCGGAGTGCGCCCAGGGCGGTCGCCTGCATTCCGTCGGAGATTTGAAAAAGCGTCGCCACGATGAGGAGCTGGCCCGCCAAGCGCGCTACGCCCACCTCGTCGGTGTAGAGAAAGGGAAAGATGTTGCGGCCAAAGAGGAAGGCCAGGCCCGTGAACGTCATGAACAGGACCGTAAGGGTAAACAAGCTGGTCGCGGCGTCGCGCGCTGCGGCATGGTCGCGCTGCCCGAGGTACTGGCCGATGCGGATGGTGGCGGCAGCCCCAAGGCCTGTGGCCGCCATGTAGCTGATGCTCGCCAAGCTGATGGCCACTTGGTGGGCGGCAAGGGCTTCTGCCCCGTAGGTTCCGATGATCCAGGCCGAGAGCGCGAAGGCCGAAACCTCAAAGATGTACTGGAATCCGGTGGGCACGCCGAGCTTCAGCAGCGCCCAAACGCGGTAGACGGTCACGCGGGCGGCAGTCCACACTTCGCGGTCAATGATTCCGCGCCGAAACAGGTGGAGGTACATGCCCCCGGCCATGTAGACGCGCGCGATGAGGGTCGCAATGCCAGCCCCCGTCATGCCCCACTCGGGAAAGCCAAACCAGCCATAAATCAGGAGCGCATTGAGCACAATGTTCAGGGAGTTGCCGATCAGGCTCAGGCGCATCGGCACCTTGGTCTCGCCCATGCCCTCGAGGTACTGCTTGCCGGCCATGAAGAACATAAAGGGCAGGTAGCTGAGCGAGACGACGAAAAAGTAGGCGCGGTAGGCCTCGAGCACGCGCGGATCTTGACCCGTTTGCTCGGCACCCCAAGCCATGGTGTAGGCCATGAAGGTCATGACGACAGCGGCCGCCAAGTTGACCACTACGGCGTTTTTAAGGAGCTGCTGGCCCTTGGCCTTGCGGCGCTGACCGTGGGCGTGGGCGACGAGCGGGGTAAGCCCGTAGGCCATTCCGATGCCAAACACCAGCGGAACCGACAGAATGCTGTTCGCCAGCGAAACCGCGGCCAACGGAATGTAGCCCAAGCGGCCCACCATGACGGAATCGGCCACCGACGCCGCAATGTGGCCCACCTGACCGGCGACCACAGGAAGGGCGAGCGGCGCGTTTTGGCGCCACTGAAGTCGGTTCCAGAAACGCATTAGTACTTAGTCTTCGAGGTCTTCGTAGCGGTCGACTTCGCGCTGGTAGAAGGCCTGAGCTTCGCCGAGCAACTTGGCCATTTCGTCGGTCAAGTCGGCCTCGTCTTCGCCGTCGACGTCGTCGAGCCATTCAATCTCGTCGGTGTCGAGGTCCATGACAAAGCGCGGAAACTCCGTGTGAATCAGATAGACGCTTTCGGGGTGGTCGGTGTTGTCGCCAACAAGAAACTTGGGGATGGCCATAGCTGCAGGGAGTTCGTTGATTCCCCCGAAGGTACGCCGCCGCCGCAGTACATTTAGCCCGTGAAGCTGCTTTTTTTCGCCCGAAAAAGCCTTTGGGCGCAGCCCGGGGGCGACACCGTGCAGGTGGAGCAGACGGCAGCCGCCCTCGCCCGCCGGGGCCATGAGGTGCGCGTGGTGACCGAAACGTCTGAGTTGCAGCGAGCCCTAGCCACAGAAGGCCCATGGGACGTGCTTCACTCCATCAACTTGGGCCGTTGGGCCGACCAGATTCCGTGCCTTGGGGCGCGCCGTGCTTTTCCGGCGATGCGCTGGGTGGTCAGCAGCGTGCTGGTCGACTACGGAGCCTACGACGCCCGACGGGTGCCGGGGGCTTCGGCGGTTCCGAGCGGAATTTTCGAAGCGTTTAAAGCGTTGGTCCGCGCCGCCCGAGGCCAGGATCGCTGGCCGGGATGGCGCATTCTTCGCCCTTCGAAGCTGTCTACCGAGCTCGCCTGGAGCGCAGACGCCCTGGTAAGCACCACCGAAGCCGAGGCGGAGCTGTTGCGTCGCCGTTGGGGCCTGGGCGCCAGCGTGTTCACTGTGGGGCCCGGCGCAGACCACTTGCCACTACTACCCCGGCCTGCCGGCCAGGTTCGCCGCGGATGGCTGCTGCCCGCGCGGATCGAGGGCCTGAAGAACCAAGTCTTTGCCCTTGAACTTTGGGAGCGCCTTGCCCGACACGGGTTTACCGAACCGCTTCGGCTGTACGGCGACGCCGCACCCAACCACGGCCGCTACCGCCGTGCCGTGGAGCGCGCCCTTCGGTCGGCACATGCCGCCGGAGCCGACGTAGAATGGCTACCTCGGTTGGAGCCCGCCGAGCTCGCTGCCGCCTACGGCGCGGCTCGCGGCGTGCTTGTACCCTCCCTGTTTGAAACCGACGGCCTCACCGTGGCCGAAGCCCG
>JACCEA010692158.1_pt1 | contig 13420 bp, 13 predicted proteins | sample 7449851 | NCBI WGS metagenome assembly JACCEA01 (sample SAMN15323453, study PRJNA562643) | freshwater metagenome | isolation source: river surface water | place: USA:Blue River Watershed | collected 2017-08-18 | reverse complement strand
GCAGCAATGCACTAGCTTTGGAATTAGACCACATCTCCTCTTTTAATAAGAGAGATTCGATTTCATCGAAACCACGATCATTGTCCCGACGATCGTAGTCATCGTCATATTTACCTTTGCCCATCCTTGCAAATAATTTTGTCAAAGCACAAGGTGGGAGGGTTTCCAAAAGCTGGGGAATGAGTGGTGTGGAGAAGACAATAACTTTTTGGAACATTTCTGTAAATCATCTTTAAGGAATTACCTTAATCGATTTTCATCGATCGAAATCGAAAGACTTTTTGGACTACAATAAATATATGGAATATAAAACATACCATCACAACGTGATTATTTGCTGTTTGTATAGGGGTATATTAAATAATCTCATTCGAGCAGCTTGAAAAATGGACGTTCAAGGACTCCCCATATTGCAAGGTCCAGTGGATCATATGCGTCAAGGATTTCGTTCCTTTGAACAAGCTACCACCGCTCAACATCCAATTCAATTGATGCAAAATCGCGCTGATTTGGAATGGAATATGAAATTGGATACTGTGAGGCGCACTCATGGAAGTCACATGGCCATGAGATTGGCGACTGAAAAGGCTGTGATGAGTCGCATGAGAAGATTGCCTGGTCTCAAATCCTCAAATATTGGCTTGGAGACACTACTAGGCACCGACAAACAAATTGAATTCCAAGATTATCTTAATGGTGAGTTAATTATATTTTGTAACTTTCTTCTACCATACTGCTTTCCATGGTGTAAGTCTCTTCTTGTCTTTCCGCACAAGACGGTCGCACCCCGAAACTTTTCTCTATGAATGGAGGTGCAACATTTATTTTACTGTGCGGTAGATTAATGTCAGGATCTTGTACTGAGACTCAGCGTGCCCCCGGAAAAGCTGTGGGTATGAATCGTGGAGTATCGTTGAAAGTCCCTCACACTTAAAATTTCTATGTTTATTCCTACACTACATAAATTATTTTCAACTCTGTTTTCTTAATAATGTTTCAATTATGTCCTTTTGCATAGATCCGTTTACCCGCCCAGACATTCCAAAGCTCGAGGTTTATGGTCAAATGGAAGTTGCGCTCGGTATTCTTTAACTCAATATTGATGTTGTTATAAGTTTGATGTTTGTACAGTTGAATAGTTCTCACCGTAAGAAATGAGCTGCGGTTACTGTTGTAAATATTTAAGCCCTTTTCTTTCTCAATTGGCATTGTTGTCTTGTGATCGATCTCAAAAGTTGTTTGGTTTCATCACGAATGGGAACTGCTACTATTGATTAACCATGTTTGGGAAGTTAAGGATATATACAACCCTTGATTCCTAGATTGCTTACCATCCATTGGATTCTCATTTTTCATTCTCTGATTCTCGTTGCCATTCATTCATTTTTCGCTCTTGTACACATCGTCATACATAGTCATGAAGAGTTATTATCGTTATGTTCCAGGCCAAACGATTGGTGTTATCAATTCACCAGATTCCAACGTAGTTTATGACTTCACTGGGAAATTAGCATTTACGGGGGGAGTGCAAACTGTTGGTGTTTGGAACTTGCGGCAAGCATCACAAGTTCGTGCATTGGCCTACGACATTCCAAATTATCCATATTCTCAATACGGTGAAGTCGTTACCTTGGCGCGATGTCCGGATAAAGTCTCTATTTGTGCGGGATATTCTACCGGCGAAGTTCGGATTTTCAATTATGTAACTGGTACATTGACAGCAACTTTACGTGGTCACCGTTCTGCTGTGACATCCATTGCTTTTGACGAAGATCCTTCATCGGCTGGGACTATTGTTGCAACTGGAGGAGCTGATTGTGATATTATTGTGTGGGATTTGGTTTCTTTCACTGCCATGGCTCGTTTCCATGAGCATAAAGATGCCGTGACGGCTCTAGCTTTCATTTCCAATGGCCCCACTCAAAAATTAATAGCCTCGACATCAAAAGATGCATTAGTTAAAATATGGGATTTGGATACTAGACATTGTGTTCAGACGATTGTTGGTCATCGCTCTGAGATTTGGAGTATGGCAGTTATTAATGACCGCAATGAACCCAGCAAGGTCCGTTTATATACCGGTGCTGCTGATGAGCTTATTCGTGGATATCGTATTTCGGTCAATACCAGCGGTGATGCAACAAACGATGAAGTCCAACAAGTCAAAGTTAATGTTGATCATACACAAGAAATCTTCAAGTATTTCGGGTGTATCAAGCGCTCTGCTGGGTTAGATCGTTGTACATCTCTTTCCATCAACTCTGCGAAGAATGTACTTGCTGCTCAATCTGCTGGAAAAACTATTGATGTGAGTGTGTATCTTTTGCCAATTATTCTGATAATTCTTCTGCTTTCTCTCTTCCTCTCGGTCTCTGTGTCGTTTGTTTTGCAGTTATTCAAAATTAGAGATGCGACGGAATCAAAAAAGAAAATGAAAAGACGTGTAAAGCGTGTAAAAACTAAGTCAGAGCAATCATCATCTGGAAACTTTGTTGATGATGATGAAGCTGCGGAGGGTGGTACAGATGAAGTTGCACAAGACGATACACTGCCTGCATCTTCCCAATCAGATTTACTTTTGGTGGATGAACTGGAAGTACTGAGCACCATTCGATGCTCCTCTAAAGTACGTAGTTTTGCCTTCAACCCTATGCCCTCTTCTATTTCTGAAGATACAGCGTTGATCTCACTCACTAATAATACTTTGGAACTCTATAAAGTTCCTCATGGCATTCATTTGGGCATCCCTTCGAAGTCTTCGATCATTGACTTACAAGGGCATCGCTCTGATGTTCGCGGTTTGAGCGTTTCTACTGATGGAAATGTTATTGCCTCTTGTAGCGCAGAGAGTGTTAAATTGTGGAGCTCCAGATCACTTGCAACTACCGGAACATGCTTTGTCGAAGGATATTGTATCTCCACATGCTTTGCTCCTGGTGGGCGGTATGTCTTGACTGGGACAAAAGATGGTCGATTACAGGTGAGCAACGTTTTCATATTCGGTATATTGCTGGTTTTCTATGACTTCCTCACAATACGGTCGCAACCCAATCTTTTCTTACTAAATGTTAAGATGGTATGTTGAGACTCAATATGCCCTCGGAAAATCAGTGGGTATGATATCGTGGAGTATCGTAGAAAGTCAATTTCTTGCAATTTTGAGATCTTTATGTCATGTATTTCCTTGTTTGCTTAATTGCTATACTGACCATCTCTCTTGCTCTTAATGTAGATTTTTGACTTTGCATCAGGCGAATGTGTTTTCTCCAATACCGAAGCTCATGCTGGAGCTGCTATTTGGTCAATTGCGGTTCGTCCTGATGGTCGTGGATTCATGACAGGATCAGCAGATAAGACTGTAAAATTTTGGAATTTTCAAGTCGTTGCCAATGGTTTACAAGCGGAAGTCGATCGCCAACTCGTTCTCCCAAGCGATGTATTATGTGTGCGTTATAACCCAGTTAAATCTGTGAATAGTACATTATTGGTCGCTGTGGGATTACTTGATAATACAGTGCGTATCTTCTATGAAGATTCGTGCAAACTTTTCCTTACCCTCTATGGACACAAACTACCTATCATGTGCTTAGATATCTCTTACGATTCGACAATTATTGTAACTGGTTCAGCAGATAAGACAGTTAAAATTTGGGGTATGGATTTTGGCGATTGTCATCGATCACTTGTTGCACATGATGATTCTGTGACATGCATTAAATTCCAACCAAATACACATTATTTCTTTACAACCAGTAAAGATGGTACAATGAAATATTGGGATGCTGATCGTTTTGAACAAATTCTGTATTTTACTGGCCATAAAGGAAGTATTTGGGGATTGGATATTGCTAGTGATGGTAGTACAATTTACACTTCTGGACAAGATCGTTCGATTCGAATTTGGAAACGTAGCGAAGATTTAGTATTTATTGAAGAAGAAAAAGAAAGGATGATTGAAGCTCAAGTTGATCAATCATTAGATAATAATAAAGAAGGAGGTATATCTAGTAGTGCGATTGCTGGTACTCAAACGGTTGCAACTACATTGACTAGTGTGGAAAGTGTTCGCAGTGGTGAGATGTTGATGGAAGCAATTGATTTGGTGGAAGCAGAATTGGTTTTACAAGAAGAAGCACGTGCTATTGCTGAAAGCACCAAGAAGCAAGACGGTGAATCATCTGATGGGCCCAAGGCAAAGAAGAAGAAAGTTGAATCGAATCCTTTGATGTTGGGATTATCTCCGTATCAATATTTACAACGCGCTTTGCGCATGATTAAATCACCAGATCTTGAGCCAGCCTTGTTGGTATTACCATTCCATTACGTCAAACGATTCATATCGTTATTGGTGAAGCTGTCAAAGACAGGATTAGATATTGAACTATGTTGTAAATGTGCCGTATTTTTGTTGTTGACACATCAATTACAAGTTTCAACTACTGCTACATTGTTGCCAGAGTTATTAGCGCTAAAAGAAGTTTTAAGAAGTTGTATGAATGGTTATCGTGAGTTAATCGGTACGAATAATGCTGGTTTGGTGTATGTTCAACGGTTGATAGAGACTGAAGACGACGAGAAGACTGCTTTGGTTGAATTGATGCAAAAGGGGGATAAAATAGGTAATGTGTTGGACTCTGCAAAGAAAGCCAAAAATGTTAAATAGAGAACGCGGGTGTTAACATCCTAAATCATGTGCTATTTATACTGTTTTGTTTTTACAATCTGTTGCAATCCTTGTTGATCCACCACCTCTCATCGAACGGAGGATGCAAGATGAACTTTTTAAGGCTTTTCTTTTCATCATTTTGATCGTTTGTTTTTTTGTGAACATGGACTCTTGCATGGTCTTGATTATTGTATTGGCCAGCGTATTGTGGTCACTAGCACTATGCATGGAAAATAGCATCGAAAACACAAATACTTCAGTTATTGAGCGATTTCGTTATTTAAAATCGATTATATCATCTTCAATTCTCGTTCACATGCATATTCCTAAAGCGGGTGGAACTGCTCTTGCATTAGCGCTTTCATCTAACTGCGATTGTAAGGTTGTTAATATCTCAGGAAATACTGAATCAAAACCATCTTGCACAAATTGTGATCGCGTTAAAAGCGAAAAATATGATCATATCTACACAATCAATCGAGCTACGGGTTGGAAATGTGGAGTTCATCCACCATTATCAGTGATGGAATATTTGTTGGAAGATGACCAATCTTCCATTAGTATTACCAAAAAAGGATTTCATCCAGTTTATATCATCATGCTCAGAGAACCATTTGATAGGTTCATATCTGAATCGCTAAAATGGACTGATCTACGGGGGCATGCTGTAGATTGGTCGATGACCGTACATAAAACACCAACCCCCAACAAAAAGCTGAAAAAGGATAATCTTTCTTCTATATCATTTCCACCGAATGTTGAGATTCTAATGCAGTACGCCAAACAAGATGATGAAAAATTCATATTACCCAATCGGCAAGTAAAAATGATTGGCGGTGTCATGGGAAACTTTGATATGACATTTAAACTTTCAAAAAGAAAAAATGGTAGTCGATGGATATCCTCAATGAATTCAACGACTGAAAGTCTTCTCCGTGCTAAATTGATTCTTGCAAATAGAAAAGATGTAATCTTTGGAATATACGAACAATTTGAAGAGTTTTTATGTATGCTGGAATTGCTGTTTGGTGAGAAATTTTCCTTTAAGTGGTATCCGGATGTACATTCACACAATCAAGTGGGTCTATCTTTGATTTTAAAAAAGAAGAATGAGATCAATGTAGTATCCCCATTCAATTCTTCAATGCTTAAACCCCAGCAAGATTATAACAACTATCGTAATTACCAACCACTCGCAAATATCTGGATGAAACACAATCATGAAGACATAGAGTTACATTTGTATGCTGTTGATTTGTTTCAACACCAATTCCAGCTGCTAATAGATTTTGTTAAAGAGGATATCGAACGATATCATCCTGCACATTTCCCCCATTGTCGTGGATTTATCTGATTTTGCTGAACGTTCTTTATCATGCCGAACTGTTTAGAATTAACTTTGCCTTAAGCATGAGTCAGTTTGCAGTTCTTAATGTTTAATTACACAAACCACTTCATACTACATCAAGAAAATTGCTGTAGCACACCTAGATCACAACAATAAATCTATACTATCAAACTCAAATAAATTATATAAACCTTTCAATTTAATGGCAAGTCCAAACATACGGGTTACGGCTTTGACAGTTTTAACAGCAGTGTTCCATAATCTATGAATTACTAAAATCTTCTACATTAGCGTCGCACATCACGAAGAGCCAATAAAGAGCGATATTGATTAATGAAGATGGTTAGATCCTCTTCTGCTTGCATGGCGCGTGGAATCAACGAGAAATCTACACCAACATCCACTACAGCAGTAGCTCTTAATCGTGGCCATCTTTTGCTTATTGCTTTTAATACCTTCGAAACATCACCAGATGGATCGACGATATCCTACAAAGCAGATGTGATTCGATAGGAAACATAGGGAAAGAAATAATAACTTACCTTCGCCGGCTTCGTTCTCAACAAATAACCAAATCGCTTGACATCTTCCTCCATAAAACCCATCGAATCCTCGTCTAGTGGGCGACAATGTTGTTCTTCCTTAACTTTCTCGGCTTCTTCAACTGACCACAGCTACAATAAGGGTAATGAGAACAAGCAGATATATGTTGCATGGAACACTTACCAAGACAACATCTTCATCAACATTCTCTTGTTTTACTGATTTACGTCTGGTTGGTTGCTGCGTTTGAGCATCTTCCGAATGTCCTCCGGCTGATTCAGAACCCTCCTCCACCTCTACAACCTGTTCGGTCACTTCTAAGGCAACAGATTCTTGAAGACGTAACAAGTTCTTAATTGCAGAGATTCTTTCCTTGATGCGCAAAAAGTTGTTCATAGTATCGGACCGCAAAAGCGTTGGCATAGTTTCCACAATCTTACTCATGTAATCTTCAATAATACCCCTGCGTTTTGCGATAACAGAAGTATCCATTGAACGGAACATTTCCTTCTTAGGTAATTTCGGCATATTCTTCTCCATATGAGGGAACTGCTTTTTAAATTGTTGATCCAAAAAGTCAAACTCGCGGTAGCGATGTGCAACAATCCATGGTTGCATATTCTCAAAGCTGGTTCCCCATTGACAACGCATTAAATACTCTGTGTATGTATTTCCATACTCATCTAATGCTTCTGCCGATCCATACATCTGCCAAGAAAAGACGCCATCGAACATATAAGTAACGGCACCATGAAAATCTTTTCTTCTTGTGTGCAGATCGGCTTGTTTGGCTTTCCACGAAGCTTTTTGATCGGTGGTCATGGTTCTACGCTCTTCTCTTGTCAATATGTTCGATATGCTCTCCAAAGCACCTGTTCCCTCTTCTTCTTCATCTTCTTCCACAATTACAATCCCTCTAGTTGGTGGAACAATTGTTGGAGCCACTGGCTTGAGCTGTGGCTCTTCTTGCGGATAAAATTTTTCCTCAGGTTTAGCTGGAGGAGAAGGTGGGAAATCTTCAACTACAGGCTGCGATGAAGCAAGATTAGAACTGCTGCTACTTTTAGCCACTGTAGATTTGTCAGACTTGCTGCTCCCTTTATCTTTGGCACTGCCGCCAATACGAGTTGGAACACGTAATTCATCAAGAAGATCAGATTTGGCAAAAGTTGGAGCATCATCGAATTCATTGTGTTTAGAAGTTATTGTGGCTGGCTGATTATCATCATGTTGCGATGTACTACTAAAGAGAGAGTTTGATAATAAATCAATCTCCTCACGTCTCTTTCCGCTAGAAGTTCCCTCTACGATACGCCTCGAGGGCTCTTCATTGGAAGCCGGTGATGCAGGGATGATTGGGGTTGTGTCAATAACAACTGGTTTCGACTCAAAAACAACCGGCTCGCTTGTTAATGGCCGATCTGATTGAACTTTTAACTCCTTTGTTGCTATCGTCGTCAGCAACTCTTCGTGTTTCTTATTCGCTTGATTCAAACGCTCTTCTTTCACTTGGGTTTGACTTTCAAATTGATTGGAGAAAGAATCCATATCTGATAAGAACATCTGACGCTTGCGGCGTTGTTCCTCGGCACGCCTGCGTTTGGCCTCCAACTCTGCATCTTCTTTCTGCTGAGACGCTATTGCAGCAGCCTGAGCTTCTCTCAGTGCTTTCTGGCGTTCGGCTTCTGCCTGACGAGCAATTTCAGCCGCTTCGGCTTCTTCCGCACGTTTCCTAGCAGCAGCATTTTCACGTGCCTGTCGGCGCATTTCTTCTAATTCGCGTTCTTGTTTCCTAACCAATTCAGCTTGCTCAGCTTCCAAACGCTGGCGTTCAGCCAATTCAGCTTGCTCCGCTTCCAAACGCTGGCGTTCAGCCATTTCAGCTCGCTCTAATTCCAAACGACGACGCTCAGCTTCTTCCTCAGCCGCCCTACGTTCCTCCTCTTCCAACTCAGCCTGCCTCCGTGCACGCTCTTTTTCTTCCCGTCTACGTCTGATTGCTTCTTGTCTTCTTTCTTCTTCCTCTGCGGCAGCAACAGCCGCTGATTCTTCTTCAGCAATTTGTTGTTGTCGTACACGCTCTCTTTCTTGTGCAGCAGCAGCTTGACGAGCATCTTCCTCTTCTTGTTGGCGCTGTCTGCGCCGAGCTTCAAGACGAGCCTGGCGCTCCGCAGCTTCTTCAGCCTCTCTTTGCTCCGCTTCCGCTTGTAATCTCGCAGATTCGGCTTGTTGGCGAGCTTCTGCCTCAACTTGCTGTCTACGAGCATCCTCATCCTGTTGACGTTGACGGTGTTGCATGGCTTCTCTTTGCCTTCCTTGCTGTTCCGCTTCGGCAGCAGCAGCTTCGGCAGCAACTCGTTGCTCATGCTCAAGATTATTAGTAGCAGCGGCTGGTCCAGAGTCTTGTGAAGGTAAATTGCTCACTGGAATTTCTTCCACAGCCACGCTCTCATCTGTTTTAAAAGCCTCACGCTTTACTGAAGCTCTTCTTCCTGGTGGCGCTATCTTTTTCATTTTCAAGGAATCCAAAGAGTGCGCACCGTATATTATTTATCAATGACCCAAGATTTGGAAATGGGAAAGAAGCAGCAGCGCCAGCATTGCTTCCAAATTGGCGAATCCAAAGAAAAGAAACAGCTTTTCCATTTTTCGAAAATGACTTTTGATGGAAAGTGTAGGTATAAATACCGTAGTCTGAATAAAACTTCTATGGACTGTCTCTGTATGTATCCAGAGTGTATATTTCGATTAAATTAACTTCTTGTATCCACAGTAAAGAAAAGAACAAAAAACTGACAGTGATTTAATTGGTAGTATTATTGATAATATTGAAGAAGATGTATTGGGAATATCTACTTCCACACGATATTTAATACATACCATGTAGACCATTAATTGAACTCCTTCAATACGTTGGAAGCAATTACTACATGTTGAATTTCAGATGTTCCTTCATATATTTCAGTGATACGAGCATCACGGTAAAATCTCTCAGCAGGCATATCGGAGACATAACCCATACCTCCCAAAACTTGAATAGCTTGGTGAGCGTTGAACGTTGCAGCTTCGGAAGCAAAGAGTTTTGCTTGAGCCGCATCCTTAATATATGGCTTGCCAGCATCCTTTAACATGGCCGCCTTAAAAATCAATAATCTGGCAGCGTCTACCTTGTAGCTCATCTTAGCTATCTTTTCTTGAATTGCATACAGATTGGCGATAGGTTTGTCAAAAGACTTTCTCTGTTTAGAATAACTAACAACAACTCGACAGGTGACATTGATCGAGTGAAAAGATGAATTACACGAACTTACGAAACGGCACATTCTAAAGAAGCTTGAGCAATGCCAAGCGCTTGGGAGGCAATCCCAATTCTGCCACCATCCAAAGTGTTCATAGCAATATGGAAACCACGCCCCTTTTCACCCAAAAGATTCTTCTTTGGAATTTTGCAGTCCTCAAATGTAACAGTAGAGGTGGATGAACCACGAATACCTAACTTGTCTTCCTTCTTCCCCAGAACGACGCCGGGAGCCTTCATATCAACAATAAATGCCGAGATACCTTTATGCTTCAAAGCCTTGTCCGTTGTAGCAAAGACAACACCGTAAGATGCTTCATGTGCATTGGTGATCCAAGCCTTGCTGCCGTTTAATATCCAGTGGTCACCACCGTCGATTGCAGTGGTAGATGCGGCACCGGCATCACTTCCATTGCCAGGTTCAGAAAGCATGAAACAACCAATTTTCTTTCCAGAAGCACTGAAACAAATTAATCATAAATGAATAGTTGTGACATAATAATCAAATACTATATTCACCAATCAGTTAAAAACGCATGCTTCTGCTCATCACTACCAAAATTATTCACAGGGGCGCAATAGAGAGAATTATTGGCACTCATGATAACTGCAGTGGAGGCACAACCTCGAGCAATTTCTTCCATAGCAATAGCATAAGTCATGACGTCCATCCCAGATCCACCGAACTCAGGGTCGATACAGACACCCATCATTCCCATTTCACCCAATTTTTGCACTTGCTCAGCAGGGAATAAGTGCTCTTTGTCGATTTTTGCAGCAACTGGAATAACTTCGGTATTAACAAAATTGCGGCATGTTTGCGCAATCATGACGTGCTCCTCTTTCAACAAAGGCCAATCCAGATAAGTGCGAATCGCCGATTTCGATGTTGCAATGAAGTTTCGTTTGACTATGGATCTCATTTTCTGTTCGAACAATAAATATTGAATCATTGGAACATCTCGACAATAAAATGACTAAATTACCTCTGGTTCTGGGTTGGCTCAGTTCAATTGTAAATCGTAGACTTCGCTGAAAACTTTATTTAATGTTGTGCAATGTGCAGTTTTTTGTGCTATTCCATATGCTTCTAGCGCTAACTACTACACTGGTACACAGCCAAGAAGTCATTCTCGGGTGCGTGTGGTGACGTGGTGATATGGCGGTAGCATGGTGTATGCTGGTGCGCCGCTGCGCCTGTGCTGCTGCGCCTGCTGCGCTGCTCTATACGGTATAAAGCTTGTGTGGTGTGCGTTTGTTATTATATAGTTGGTCTTGAAAAAACGACCGTTGGTACAATTTACATGTGAAGATATACTATTAGATATTAATAATTCTATTCTGATGCTTAATTATCCACGCTCATCCATAAATTGGCGGCTCCCGTTCCTGGCGGAGTGCTCGCCGGGCGCCTCTGCTGCTGCTGCTGCTCTGCGCCTGCTACGGCAATAATAACAAAGGCAAGCACAGAAAAGAATTCCAATTTAATCAATAATGCAAAACCTGGAGGATAGCATCGACTATGATGGAGCGGATGCGTTGAATGGTGGGTTTGCAGGGGATGATGTGGGAGAGAGTATTCGGGTGCTTGTAAGAGTGCGTCCTTTGAACGATGCAGAGCGCCAAGATGCTGCCGTGAACAATTATAATGAGAGCTCAACAATCTCTATCATATCTTCCAATCAACTCTCTGTCACTACGAACGACCACCGTAAAACCTTTACGTGCACATATGATACTGTGTTGGGTCCCACCGCGACACAAAGTCAAGTATATGACAAAATAAAAGACTGTACTCTGGGTGTATTGCAAGGAGTAAATAGTACCATATTTGCATATGGTCAAACAGGCAGTGGAAAAGTATGGAAATGCGATTCTTTTTACTTTAATATGACTTAATTGTCTCTTTACGCAGACGCACTCCATGTATGGTCCCCCAAATTACATATCTCAACAAGCACGAGAAACGGAATTACTTGGTATTATCCCTCGGGCAATCAACCACATTTTCGAAATGTCAAAATCGCAAGGAATAATTGATTTTCAAGTTCATTGCTCTTTTGTGCAAATTTATAATGAAAATCTGTACGATATGTTGAGGTGAGCACAAATCGCATTGTTTCTTCCACACTTCACGATGGCTGTTCCAGGGATTCTGCAATGAATCAAGCATTGACTATCAGAGAAGACCAAAACAAAGAAATTTATGTTCAAGGTCTGTCCGAATATAACGTGAAGAGTGTTTCTGATACCTTACAACTCTTAAAAATTGCGGAAGAAAATCGTGCTATTCGTGAAACTCATATGAATCAGTTTTCTTCACGAAGCCATTCCATTTTTCAGATTCTGGTGGAACACAAACGATATGCACCAGATGGCGGCGAAGTCTCATACAAAGCGAAGTTTAACTTGGTCGATTTGGCAGGATCAGAGAAATGGGATTTGAAACGCGATCTGCGAGATGAACATATTGCTGAAATGACGAACATCAACTTGTCCCTTCATACGTTGGGGAAATGTATTTCATCATTGGCGAAAGCATCAAGAAAAAAACGCAAAGCGGAATTAGCCAGTGGGGGAACCGGCGGAAGTGATGTGGATACTCGATCTGTGTCAAGTTTTGATAAAGCAACTGATTCAAAGGGAAACAGTACTCGCACCAGCAGCACAAAGCAGCAACAACCGTTATCATCATCAGCAGCTGCCACAACTGGTAACTATCACATTCCATATCGTGAGTCGAAATTGACAAGACTTTTACAAGACTCTCTTGGTGGTAATGCCCGCACATTTTTGATTGCTACGGTTTCACCTGCTCGTATCAACTGTGAGGAGTCAATATCTACTTTAAAATTTGCTGATCGAGCAAAGCAAGTCATGGTTCAAGCAACCATAAATGAATCTCGCCCTGTCGATCATGCTCTTGTTCAACGATTACAGCAAGAAGTGATGATGTGGAGAGGCTTAATGTCTAAGATTGTCCAAATACCAACTGTTGCCAGTTCAATACAGCAGCATTCCGGATTGGGTGTAGGTGGAGTGTATTTCAATGATATGGAACAGCAAACTTTGATCTCAACATTGAGGGAGTGTTCGTTACTAGGAGTGGGTGTTACCGGCGATAATGCTGCACCTCCTTCTGGATATCAATCACCTGGAAAGGGTCCTAATGTAGGACACCGTCGTAATACGAATTACATGGACACAAGCACAAGCCCTTTTGTTGAGGGATATAAAGGAAATATTCCAGATTCTCAGCAGCAACAACAATACGTTCAACAAGATGTTGTACCTGGAGGAGGCCTGGAGTATATTATTTCTCTGGAAAAAGCATTAAACAAAGAACAAACTCATGCACAACATTTGACAAAGAAAAATGAAACTTTGATCAAAGAGTTGGAAGAGTTGAAGCTACAGAATATGCAATTGAATTTCCACAATCAAAGGTTGTCTTCTATAGGGATTGGCGATAATATTTCACAAAATCAATCTCAACAGAATCCTTCCTCTCAACAATACCCGAGCGGAATCACCATACCAGAATCTGAGATCAAACAAGTGGTAG
>JACCEA010097530.1_pt1 | contig 13423 bp, 12 predicted proteins | sample 7449851 | NCBI WGS metagenome assembly JACCEA01 (sample SAMN15323453, study PRJNA562643) | freshwater metagenome | isolation source: river surface water | place: USA:Blue River Watershed | collected 2017-08-18 | reverse complement strand
GATGGCGGGCGGCGTCCAGATCTGCAGGGCAATGGTTTCCCAGGCTGACTGATGCTTGGCCAGATAAATGGCCGGTTCGGCGCTAATGTTTTCTCGTCCCTGGAGCTGTGTGCGGAAACCGAGCAGGGAATAACACATGCCCATAAAGCCATAGCGCCACATCTGGCAGACGGCGTAACAGCTTTTGAAGCGTGGGGATTCCGGCAGCACATAAGTGCACAACACCAGCGTGCCGCAGATGACCGTCCAGACGGATAAGAGCAGCGTGAAAAGCGTAGAGCGAAGGGCGGTCACGAGAGTCGTCAGTCTTTCTTCGACGGTTTGCCGAGTAGCGCATCCACGGCAGCGGCCAGATCGGGGCGGACTACCGTGCCCTCCGGCAGGTTGCCCTCAGCCACGGTCTTTTCACCCTTGCCGGTTTTGACCAGAATCGGGGCACAGCCAAGAGCGCTGGCGGCTTGCAGGTCTCGCAATGAATCACCGATGGCCGGTACGCCAGACAGATCCTGGTTATAGAGTGCGGCGATGCGCTCGAACATACCGGGCTTGGGTTTGCGACAGCTACAACCTTCATCCGCCGTGTGTGGGCAATAGAAAATGGCATCGACTCGACCGCCAACCACGGCAAGTGCCTTATGCATTTTTTCATGCATGGCATTGAGTGTGTCCATGTCGAACAAGCCGCGACCAATGCCGGACTGATTCGTCGCAATAACTACCTTGTAACCCGCCTGATTCAAGCGGGCGATGGCTTCCAGACTGCCGGGCAGTGGCTTCCATTCGGCGGGCGACTTGATGTACAGCGCTGAATCGACGTTGATGACACCGTCGCGGTCGAGAATGATCAGCTTCATGATGCGGCGTCTCAGACAGCCAGACGGGAGATGTCTGCCACGGCATTCATCTGGTCAGACAGGGTCTTCAGTAGGGCCAAACGGTTCTGGCGAACTTGGGGATCGTCTGCCATCACCATGACATCTTCAAAGAAGGCATCAACGCTGGCGCGCACGCGGGCTAATGCCATCAGTGCATCGGTATAAGCTTCGTTCCGCACCGCTTCGCTAACCGTTGGGGCGAGTGCGGTCACTTCATCAAAGAGCGCTTTTTCGGCGGCTTCCGTTGTCAAGGCGCTGCTCGGTGTGCCAAGTGCACTCAGGTCTTCGACTTTCTTGAGCAGATTGCCGATACGCTTGTTCGCAGCCGCCAACGCCAGTGCATCGGGTACCGCGACAAACTCGCGCACGGCGGCCAGTCGGGCGGGTACCCGATCAATGCGGGCCGGGTTGACGCCGAGCACGGCTTCCACGACATCCTGTGGTTCGCCCTGATCTTTGAGCAGGTTGCGCAGGCGGTCGGTAATGAAGGCCAGCAGTCCCGATTCAAAATCGGCTTGCAGTGTGCCGGCCGGGAAAGTGCCTGCCGACCAGCTGATGAGCGCCGGTAATTCCAGCGGTAGTTGACGCTCCATCAGCAGGCGTAGCACGCCAAGCGCAGCGCGGCGCAGGCCGAAGGGGTCGCGATCACCCGTCGGCTTTTCGCCGATACCGAAGAACGAAACCAGGGTATCCATTTTGTCGGCCAGCGCCACGGCGCAACCGACGTTACCCGATGGCAGTTCGTCGCCAGCAAAGCGCGGGCGGTAATGGTCGGCAATGGCTTCGGCCACATCAGCGGCTTCGCCATCGTGTTGGGCGTAATAGCGGCCCATGATGCCCTGTAGTTCCGGGAACTCGCCCACCATATCGGTGACCAGGTCGGCCTTGGCCAGTTCGGCGGCACGGGCCACGTGCGTGGTATCAGCGCCGATGGCATTACCAATCTGAGTAGCCAGATTCTGTACGCGGAGCAGACGATCCAGCTGCGTGCCCAGCTTATTGTGATACACCACATTGCCGAGTTTCGAGATGCGCGAGGCCAGCGGCTCTTTGCGATCTTGCGTAAAGAAGAAGCGGGCATCCGACAGGCGCGGGCGCACCACGCGCTGGTTGCCGCCGATGATGTGCTTGGGGTCGGCAACCGCCATGTTGGAGACGATCAGGAACTGATTGCGCAGCTTGCCTGAGGCATCCAGCAGGGGGAAATACTTCTGGTTCTGTTGCATGGTCAGAATCAGACATTCCTGCGGTACTTCCAGGAACTCCGGTTCGAACTCGCCGACATAAACGACGGGCCATTCCACCAGCGCAGTGACTTCATCCAGCAGACCATCGGCCTGATTGATCTGGGCGCCCAGCGCCTGTGCCTTGGCTGCCAGCTCGCCGCCGATGGTGCCGCGGCGCTCAGCGTAGTCAGCCATGACCTTGCCTTCGGTACGCAGGGTCTCTGCATAGGCCGTTGCATCAGGAATGGTGATCAGCCCCTTCGAGAGGAAGCGATGTCCCAGTGTTTGTTGACACGACTGCAGGCCCAGCACTTCGCCCGGGATCAGTTGGTCGCCATGCAATTGAATCAGACCATGCACCGGACGCACAAATTGCACATCGGAGTCGCCCCAACGCATCATCTTCGGGATTGGCAGTTTCTTGAGCGCATCGGCGACGATCCCAGACAGGACATCGTTCAGGTGCGCACCCGCCACCTGCATGGTGTAGAAGAAAGTCTCAGACTTGCCGTCCATGCGCTTGCTGAACTTGGGCAGTTCACTGGCGGCAATGCCTTTGGCTTCCAGTTTTTTGAGCAGGGCCGGCGATGGCTGGCCATCGGCGCCGAGCGCCACGCTGACCGGCATCATCTTTTCTTCAACTTGTTGGTCGGCAGCTACGTCGAGCACATCGGGGATCAACACGGCCAAACGGCGAGGTGTTGCAAACCACTGGTAAGCCACGTTGTCGGCAACCAGCTTACGCTGACTTAAGCCGGCAAAGACGCCCGCCGAAAAAACTTCACCAAAGCGAGCCAGCGCCTTCGGTGGCAATTCTTCAGTGAGCAGTTCAACGAGTAGGGGGGCAGTTTTGGCCTGAGTCATTACGCGGCCTCCTTCTTGATCGCGGTGCCGCACATCGGGAAACCAAGGGCCTCACGGCTGTCGTAATAGGCTTGTGCCACCTGACGGGCCAACGCACGTACGCGACCGATATAAGCGGCACGCTCGGTCACCGAGATAGCGCCACGGGCATCCAGCATATTGAAGGTGTGCGAACACTTCATCACCTGTTCGAACGCCGGAAGCGGCAGGGTCAGCGCCATCAGACGCTTGGCTTCGGTTTCGTGATCGGTAAAGTGGCGGAACAGCAGTTCTACGTTGGCGTGTTCGAAGTTATAGGTCGATTGCTCGACTTCGTTCTGGTGGAAGACGTCGCCGTAAGTCACGACGTGATCCCCGTTCTTCGACCAGACCAGGTCGTAAACGTTTTCAACGCCCTGCAGATACATGGCCAGGCGCTCCAGACCGTAGGTGATTTCACCCAGCACCGGCTTGCAGGTTAGCGAACCGACTTCCTGGAAGTACGTGAACTGCGTGACTTCCATGCCGTCCAGCCAGACTTCCCAGCCCAGACCCCAGGCACCCAGGGTGGGCGACTCCCAGTCATCTTCCACAAAACGAATGTCGTGTTCTTCTGTGTTGATACCGAGGGCACGCAATGAATCAATGTACAGATCCATGATGTTGGGTGGCGACGGTTTCAGAACAACCTGATACTGGTAGTAGTGCTGCAGACGATTGGGGTTTTCGCCATAACGGCCATCTTTCGGGCGGCGCGAAGGCTGCACATAGGCGGCGCTCCAGGGCTCCGGGCCGATGGAACGCAGAAAGGTGGCGGTGTGGAAAGTGCCCGCACCGACTTCAATATCATAAGGTTGCAGCAGGACACAGCCCTGGCGGTTCCAGAATTCCTGCAGTCGCAGGATGACGTCCTGAAAGGTCAGCATGTTTTGCATTTCGTCTCGAGAAATGTGAGCGCAACAGCGCGCCTGATCGAAACCCCCGATTTTACGGGTTTTTTAGCCGGAGAGCAGCAGGATTCTTGTCTTCAGACCGTATGTCGGCGGCGTGTGAAGAGGCTCCAGGCCAAAATCACCAGTGAAACGCCAACAATCGGCCAGTCTAACCAGCGCTGATAGGGCGTTGTCCCCTGCATCCCCTGCACGGTGGTGATCAGCGCGTTGCGCGTAAATGCGGCCAGCACGGCCTGCCGTTCACCTTGCGGGTCAATGACAGCCGTCATGCCGGTATTGGTTGCGCGTAACATCGGTCGGCCGTTTTCAAGGGCGCGGATCTGAGCAATCTGCAAATGTTGTGGCTGCGCCAGCGAATCACCAAACCAGGCCGTATTCGACATGTTGACCATGAGCGTGGCATCGGCAGCACGCTGGGCAATGGCTGCGCCAAAAATATCTTCGTAGCAAATATTCACGGCAATTTTCTGATGGTTCAGTTGCATCAGCGGCTGATCGGGTTCGCCTGCCGTAAAGTTGGGCAGGGGCATGTTGATCAGTTTCAGGAACCAGCCAAAACCCGGCGGGGTGATTTCACCAAAGGGCACCAGATGCACTTTGTTGTAGACCTGCAGCGGGTCGCTGCCGATGGAGACGGCGCTGTTGGCGTACCAACTGCGCTCTTTGCTCGTTTCTCCAGTAGGTACCCCCATCAGGATATTGCCGCGTTGTTCCTGGCCTATCCGCTGTAGATCCTGGAGGAACTCGGCCGGGGCTTCCGACAGCATCGAGGGAATCGCGGTTTCCGGCAGCACAATCAACGTGGCCGGATTGTTGCGCGCCAGTTGGAAGTAGGTGATCAGTGTCTGAACATACTGCTCCGGTTGCCACTTCATCGATTGCGGCACATTGCCCTGAAGTAAGGACACTTTAAGTGGGGCGCCCTCGGGCTGCGTCCATTGCACATGCTGGAGGAGTGCGCCACCCGTGATGAGTGCGGCAACCACCAATGATTGGGGGTTCAATGAGGATGACCAGTGCCAACCGGTATTACGCAAACGCAGCCAGAATTCGCCACATAGACCCGCCAGCCAGGCGGTCACGAAAGTCAGACCGTAACCACCCAGAATAGGGGCATAACCCGCAAGCGGGCTGGGCGGTGTTTGGGTGTAGCCCAGGTTGAGCCAGGGAAAGCCGGTCAATAGCGTGCCGCGCAACCATTCAGTCAGTAACCAGCAGGCCGCAAAAAGGAGGGGACGAAATAGTCCGCTATCAAGGCGTGTTGTGCTCGGCGTGTGCGGTGCGGTGCGACCGGCCAAGCAAAGTGCGAAACCTGCGCCGGCCAGCAGCGGGTATATCGCCAAGTACGCCGCAAAAAGCACCGTGGCAATAAGCGCCAGCAGCATGGGCATGCCACCGATGTCGTGCATGCTGACGTACACCCAGGAAACACCCGTTAGGAACTGGCTGAGCCCAAAAAAGAACCCGATGCCAGCGGCCTGCCGTTTGCTGTGCGACGACCGCAATAACAAATAGAGCCCCGCCCAGCAAATAATGCCCAATGGCCATAATGAAAATGGCGCAAAGGCCGCCACCCCCAGAAAGCCCCAGCCGATGGCTTGGGCGTAAGGCGACAGGCGGCGGAAGTCCGGCTTCCAACGCATTAGTGATCTTCTCCGGAGCTTTCTGCCGCGATGGGCTGCGCGGAGGTTTCATGACGCAGATCTTCAACCATCAGGCTGTAAAGCCGACGGTTATCAGCCCGCACCACGCGGAACAACAGACCGTTGAGTTCGATGCTTTCGTTACGGCGTGGCACGCGACCCAGATGGTGGACGATCTGGCCACCAATCGTTTGTGCTTCGCGTTCGTCCAGTTCGCAGGAGAATTTTTCGTTAAAAGTGTCGACGGGGGTTTGTGCTTTCACCCGATAACGGCCGCTGGCGTCGAGCTGGATGTCGGTGTCGAGCTGTGCCGCATCGTGTTCGTCTTCGATTTCGCCGACGATCTCTTCCAGGACATCTTCAATGGTGACGAGCCCGGCCAGGCTGCCGAATTCATCAATCACTAGCGCCATGTGCGTGTGGCTGATACGGAACTCGCGCAGCAATACGTTCAACGGTTTTGATTCGGGAATAAACATCGCCGGGCGCAGCCAGTCTTCCAGACGGAAGTTGCTGTTGCCGATAGAGCGTAATAGATCTTTCGCCAGAACAATGCCACTCACGTCGTCATCGTCTTCGCCGAGCACGGGTAGCCGGGAGTGTCCCGAATCGATGGTCTTGCGAATCGTTTGTGCGAGCGGCAATCCTGCGGAAATGGTCTGGATCTGCTGGCGCGGCACCATGATGTCGCGCACGGTCATTTCGGCCACGGTAATAGCGCCCTCAATGATGGTCAGCGCTTCGGCATCGACGAGATTGCGCTCGTGTGCGCCATGCAGCAGTTTAAGCAGTTCACTGCGATCATCCGGTTCGCGTAGCAGTAGCGTCGAAAAGCGGTCGATCAGTTGGGTCAGGCTGTTGCCCGGGGTCGCCCGGGCGGGTGTAGGGGAGGGGTCCATTAGGGGTTATGCGTACGGGTCGGCAAAGCCCAGATCAGCCATGATTTCAGTTTCCAGCGATTCCATTTCTTTGGCATCGCGATCATTCAGGTGGTCGTATCCCATCAGATGCAGCATGCCGTGTACCACCAGGTGTGCCATATGCGCGGTCACGGTTTTATGCTGTGCTTTGGCTTCGGCGTAGATCACCGTGGGGCAAAAGACAATGTCACCCATCAGCGGTTCATCTTCATAGGGAAACGACAGCACGTTGGTCGGTTTGTTCTTGCCGCGGTAGGTGTCGTTCAGATGCTGGCTTTCTTCGGCATCCACAAAACGCATGGTGACCGTGGCTGCATCACCGTACACGGCTTTGGCCCATTTGCGTAACAGCTTGCGGTCGGGGATCTGCTGACGCAAATCGTCTGCGCACACCAGCTGAACCGTCAGGTCGAGGCGGCGAGCGGGCTTTGGCGCGCTGGCTAAATCAGTCATAGCGCTAGCTTAACTGTTTTGGGCTTGATGTGCTTCATACGCCGCCACAATTCGTGCCACCAGTGGGTGACGGACCACGTCTTCTTTAAGGAAGTGGGTCACGCCAATGCCGCGCACATCGCGCAGAATGGTCGTTGCTTCAGCCAATCCGCTCTTCTGGCCGCGCGGCAGATCGACCTGGGTCGGATCGCCAGTAATCACGGCTTTGGCGCCAATGCCAATGCGCGTCAGGAACATCTTCATTTGTTCCGGCGATGTGTTCTGCGCTTCGTCCAGAATAATGAACGCATTGTTTAGCGTGCGCCCACGCATAAAGGCGAGGGGCGCGACTTCCAGCATGCCCTTCTCAAAGAGCTTGGTGACCTTTTCAAACCCCATCAGGTCGTACAACGCGTCGTAGAGTGGGCGTAGATACGGGTCGACCTTCTGCGACAGATCGCCCGGCAGAAAGCCCAGACGCTCTCCGGCTTCCACGGCGGGTCGCGTCAGAATAATGCGCTGTACGTGTTCGCGCTCAAAAGCATCGACCGCACAAGCGACCGCCAGATAGGTTTTACCGGTACCGGCCGGACCAATGCCAAAGGTAATGTCATGCGCCTGAATGTTCTTCAGGTATTCCACCTGGCGTGGTGTACGGCCATGCAGGTCGGCACGCTTGGTCATCAACACGGGGGCATCACCTACACCCAGGTCGGCATCATCCCGGCCAATTTTGGCGATGGGCTGGTGTGCCGGATCTTGGCGCAGCTCGATCAGGCCGAGCTGAATGTCATCCACGCTGAGCGCTTCTTTGCTGTTGCCCGCGAGTTCGTAAAAAAAGCGCAAGGCGCGGGCGGCACGTTCTCGGCTGGTGCCGGTGCCCTGAATGCGAAAGTGCGCACTACGGCGGGCGATAGCGACATCGCAAGCCTGTTCAATCTGATGCAGGTTTTCGTCGAGCGGGCCGCACAGGCTGGCCAGCTGGTGGTTGTCCACCGGCTCTAATGAAAACTCTAACGTACGTGTGCTCAAGCTTAATCCTTTAAAACAATCTCGCCGCGCAGCGTGTGTGACAGCGACTCAACAATACGTACGTCCACAAACTGATTAATCAAGCGGGCATTCCCCACAAAATTAACAATGCGGTTGTTATCGGTACGGCCAGCCAGTTCGTTAGCGTCCTTGCGCGACAGGCTCTCTACCAACACGCGCTGCACAGAACCCACCATCGATTGGCTAATAGCCTGCGCCTGTTCTTCAATCTTGGCTTGAAGCCGCTTCAGGCGTTCTGTCTTGACCTCAGCCGGTGTGTCATCCGATAGCTCGGCTGCGGGTGTGCCAGGGCGGCTGCTGTACAGAAAGCTGAATGAGTAATCAAAGCCCACCTCTTCGATCAACGCCATGGTCTTTTCAAAGTCTTCGGCCGTTTCACCAGGAAAGCCCACAATAAAGTCCGACGATAAGGCCAGCTCCGGTCGCGCAGCGCGCAGCTTGCGAATCACCGACTTGTATTCCAGGCTGGTGTAGCCGCGTTTCATGGACACGAGCACCCGATCAGAACCCGCCTGTACCGGCAGATGTAGGTGTGACACCAGCTTCGGTACGCGGGCGTACATATCAATCAGTTTTTGCGACATCTCGCGCGGGTGCGAGGTCGTGTAACGGATGCGCTCAATCTCCGGCATCTCGGCAATCGTTTCAATCAGATCCGCCAGATCGGCAATGGTGCCCTCATCATCCATCACGCCACGGTAGGCGTTCACGTTCTGTCCAAGCAGGGTCACTTCTTTAACGCCCTGGGCCGTGAGTTCGGCAATTTCCACCAGAATGTCGGCAAACGGGCGTGAGACTTCTTCGCCACGGGTATAAGGCACGATGCAGAAGCTGCAGTACTTAGAGCAGCCTTCCATAATCGACACAAAAGCACTGGCACCTTCAGTGCGCGCGGGCGGCATGGCATCAAACTTCTCGATCTCCGGGAACGAGATATCCACAGCCGCCTTGCCGGTGCTCTTGCGCTCGGCAATCAGCGTGGGCAAACGATGCAGCGTTTGCGGACCAAACACCACATCGACATAAGGCGCACGCTTCACAATCTCGCCACCTTCTTGAGAGGCCACGCAACCGCCTACGCCAATTACTAGATTGGGGTTCTTTTCTTTAAGGTGGCGCACCCGGCCCAGATCATGGAACACCTTCTCCTGGGCCTTCTCACGCACAGAGCACGTGTTAAACAGAATCACATCGGCGTCTTCCGGCCGGTCTGTTTTAACCATGCCTTCGCTGTCTGAAAGCACATCCACCATTTTGTCCGAGTCGTACTCATTCATCTGGCAGCCAAAGGTCTTGATGAACACTTTTTTAGGGCGGCTGGGGGCTGTGGAGTCGGCAGCGGGGGGCGAAATCAGGTCGGATGCGGGTTGTGTCATGCCAGAGATAGGTAGAAAAGCGGTAAAAATCAAGACAAATTATACACTTGGCCTTGATCAGACGGGGTTTTGGCTTGACGAAGTAGGCGCCGCCTATTAAAATCTTGCCCCTTGTGCGGTGATGTAGCTCAGACGGTTAGAGCGATGGATTCATAACCCATAGGTCGGCGGTTCGATTCCGCCCATCACCACCACGAATTACGCGGCTTCCCGAAAGGGAGGCCGTTTTCGTTTTGGCCTTGTCTAATGTATATCCTAGGTTTGAGCAGCGTTATTGCTCTTAATGGGGCAAGGCTTGAAGCGTTCCAATCCCCCAATCCTGAAGGCTCTTGTGGGGTGCTAGCAATTTTGTCGTTTGGTTTCATCGGTAGATACGTGCTTACTAAAATGCTCAAGGTCATTTTGGGGTGCTGCTAAGCAGCAAAAAATACAATTTTAAAGTTGTAAAAACACAGTACAACAATAGGGTTGTATTTACAATTTACAATCTATATGTTGTTATGTGAGCATCTGCGGAGGTGGCAATGATTTATCCCATAAAGACGCTCAAGCAACTCCCTTTGTTCCTAAAAGGATTCAGGAAAAAAAAGGGGCTGACCCAAGCCTCGATGGCTGAACAGCTTGGCATCAGCCAGCAGGCTTACGCGCGCTTCGAAGCTAACCCGGAGACGGCGACCTTGGAACGGTTATTTCTGGTTTTGCGGACGCTGGATGTTGAGATTTCGTTGGCGCACTCAGATACCAAGCAAGCCGACGTAGCAAGCAATACCCAAGAGCCTTGGTGATTTATGGGACGGCGTTCACTATCGCAAAAGCTGACGGTGTGGATGAATGGCATCCAGGTTGGCGTTTGGGAGATCTTGCGTCAAGGTGAGCGCTTTACCTATGCGGATGCGTGGATTTCCAATGCGCAGGGACGCCCGCTGTCTTTGTCGCTCCCATTCGTGCCGGGTAATGCGCCGTATCAAGGCGAGGAGGTTGGTTATTATTTTGACAACCTTTTGCCGGACAGCGATGCAATCCGTCGTCGTTTGGCGCAGCGTTATCAGGCAAACGGAACAGATGCGTTTCAACTGCTGGCAAAGATTGGTCGTGATTGCGTTGGTGCACTTCAATTTTTGCCTGAGGGCGAGATGCCAACCGATGTTGATCAGATACAGGGCAGACCTCTAAGCGAAGCAGAGATTGCGCAACATCTTCGACACGTGTCGACTGATACGATGCTGGGGCAGGTTGAGCTTGACGATGGTCTGAGGCTGTCGATTGCTGGTGCACAGGAAAAGACGGCCTTTTTGCGGCGTAAGGGGCAATGGCTGCTACCGCAGGGCAGCACACCAACAACACATATCTTTAAGTTGCCTATTGGGTTGGTAGGGCATATGCAGGCGGATATGCGCACCTCGGTTGAGAATGAGTGGCTGTGTTCAAAAATTATGGCGACTTATGGTGTTCCGATTGCCTCATGTGAGATTGCATCTTTTGAAGATCAGAAGGCGCTGGTCGTAGCGCGTTTTGACCGCAAAATATCAACAGACGGGCGATGGATCGTTCGTCTTCCTCAAGAAGATTTTTGCCAAGCCATGGGGACCTCGCCGCTACATAAGTATCAAGCCGATGGTGGGCCGAGTATTACTTCGTCTATGAACCTATTGCTGGGTTCCGAAAACAAGGACGAAGATCGACGTAATTTTTTTAAGACGCAGATTCTATTCTGGCTATTGGCAGCCACTGATGGCCATGGAAAGAATTTCAGCATCGCGCATCTGCCGGGTGGGGCATATCGCGCCACCCCCATTTACGATGTGTTATCAGCGCACCCGGTATTAGGATCGGGTAAAAACAAGATTCCGTATCAGAAAGCCAAGATGGCGATGGCCGTGCGCGGCTCAATGAACCATTACCTGATTGATAAGATCCAGCGGCGTCATTGGATCTCTCAGGGGCAACAGGTTGGCCTAAGTGCTGAGATGACCGAAGCACTGATTGAAGAAGTGATTAGTCAAACGGATACCGTGATTGATCGTGTCAGCCAGTTGCTGCCAGTAGATTTTCCGTTAGATATCGCCGAAGCGATCTTCGAGGGAATGAAGAAGCAGCGTCTTAAGTTGGCGAACGATTGATAAATCCTGAGCGGCATTCTTTGAAAAGGTCTACCTAAAACAGGGACGATCGTAGCCAAAAGCGGTGCTGAGGAGGTTGACTTTTCATTTCCGCCAGCAAGGCTGGGTTGGCAAGGCGTTTCTTTACATTTTGGGCCGTCTCATCTAACGTCTGCAAGTCTACAAGTTTTAACGCCTTTTAAGTGAGGGGCATTGGTTTTATGAATTTCGGCCTGCAAGAGTTTGTTCCTATCATCGGATACATACCGATAGCGATCGCGCTGACCGCTTCATTTGCGCTTCTGACGTACTGGGTATTAATCCATTCTCCCTTGGCTTCATGGTTCTCAAAGGAAGAGGTTGTGCCACCGTTTTTTTCCTACGCAGCGATTATTTTTGCGCTATTTGCCGCGATGATTGCATCCGACATATGGGGTCGCTACAAAGATGCTTCTGCAGCAGCAGTATTGGAGGCGAGTGCGGTTAGGAGTCTTTTGATAACGGCAGCTTATGTAGACCCTGTCGATGCCAATGCGATCAGAGAATCGGTTGCAGGCTATGTGCATGTTGTCCTTAATGAAGAGTGGCCAGCAATGAAGGCCATGAATGCTGAACACAAGGACGCCGCATCAGGCGCTTTAAATCAACTGACATCGGTTGTTCTAGGCGCTATGTTGAACAAGCCGCAAGCTAGGCCTTTTGAGGCGAGACTGCAACAAGCAATCGACACGATAAGATCTTCAAGACTGACACGGTTATCCTATGCGTTTGATCCAGTGCAATATGGCAAGTGGCGTGCGCTGGTGCTGTTTGGGTTTCTCACGATTTTTTCTGTGGGTCTTTGCCACGTGCGAAAACCGCGTGCGATGAAAGTCGCTCTTGGTGTCACGGTAGCCGGTATTTTAATTACCACGAGCGTTCTGGCTAACCACCGCTCCCCGTATGCAGGTACTGACCCGGTAAAACCCGAGTTGCTGAAAGAGTCGCTCCATTTGCTAGAGCTTAAAAATTATCAGATATCTAAAGGCCTCCAATGAGAAAGCAACAGTTGATTCAACCAGTTTTTATCGCATTGCTTTTATTGGTAGGTGCACCTGCTGCATCCGGGCAGGAGTCGTTTAGAGATCGCCAGATTGATGCCAGGTTTGCCGCAGCCGATAAAAACCAGGATGGTAAGTTGACGCTGGAAGAGGCTCAGGCGGGTATGCCCAAGGTGGCCGCTAATTTTGACAAGATTGATACGCAGAAGCGTGGGTATGTCACGCTTGACCAGATCAAGGCGGCTGCGGCTCGATGACTGAACCAATTCGTCTAACGCAGTATAGCCACGGTGCGGGCTGCGGCTGCAAGATTTCTCCCAAGGTGCTGGATATTATTGTTGCCGGCAGTGGGCAACAGCATTTGGACCCACGGTTATGGGTAGGCAATGCCTCGCGCGATGATGCGGCGGTTTACGCCATTGATGAAGAACGTGGCGTGGTTTCGACCACCGACTTCTTCATGCCGATTGTGGATGACCCCTTTGATTTTGGGCGCATTGCAGCAACCAATGCCATCAGCGATATCTACGCGATGGGGGGTACGCCATTGATGGCGATTGCCATTCTGGGGTGGCCGGTGAATGTGCTGCCGCCTGAAGTGGCACGCGAGGTGGTGCGAGGCGGTCGCAGTGTTTGCGAAGCGGCGGGTATTCCTTTGGCCGGGGGACACTCGATTGACGCCCCCGAGCCGATCTTCGGGCTGGCAGTCACGGGGCTGGTTGAAAAACAGCACATGAAACGCAATGACACGGCCGAGGCGGGTTGTCGCCTTTACCTCACCAAGCCTTTGGGCGTGGGGATTTTGACCACGGCTGAAAAGCGCGGTTTGCTGGAACCGGCGCACGTGCATGTGGCGCGTGACTGTATGACCCAGTTAAATAAGGTCGGTGCAGCGTTTGGTAAGTTGCCGCAGGTGCTGGCCATGACGGATGTCACGGGTTTTGGTTTGCTCGGGCACTTGGT
>JACCEA010331441.1_pt1 | contig 13425 bp, 19 predicted proteins | sample 7449851 | NCBI WGS metagenome assembly JACCEA01 (sample SAMN15323453, study PRJNA562643) | freshwater metagenome | isolation source: river surface water | place: USA:Blue River Watershed | collected 2017-08-18 | reverse complement strand
GCTACAAAAGCGAAAACTAGAAAATCATTAAGCAGATCGATATCAAGTTGAGGCATTTTGATAGTATAAAAAATTAATGTGCAACATAAAGGTCTTTTAGGTAAATACAAGTAAGGATAGTAAAAATATAAGCTTGAATACCTGCTACAGCCCTTTCTAGAAAAATAAGAACAAAAACAACAAGAGCTGGAAGGAATGCAGCTACAGCATAACCATCACCAAGAGTAAACCTAACATAACTAAACCCGATTAGCACTTTCCTTAGAGTATGTCCAGCCCTCCTATTAGCAAAAAGTCGCACAGATAGACTTACAAGACGGAAACTATAAGAAAGAAATTCAATAGGAATTAGTAGGAAAATTAGAGGAACCGGACAACCTGAAGGCCTAAATAGGCTAAAAAAGTAGTTAATTCCGTGTTTACGAATCCTTAGAGTAACTAGACTCGCAAATACAGCAAGCGCTACTCAAAAAGTAAGAATTAGACTACTAGTTGCTGTATCACCATAAGGAATCCTTCCCCTAAGGTTACTAATTAGAACAAAACCAAAAATAGCACAAACTTTAAGATAAAGAGCACCGTTTTCAGCAATATCTTTACCTAGATTAGCAACAAAAAGTGGTGCTACTACATCTTCAACAATTGTAAGATCACCTTCCGACTGGAAAACAAAATCAGATTCGTCTTCAGATTCATTACCACCAAAAAGGAAAAAACCTAGGATTAGCGTAATCCTCCTTTCATCAATAGAAAGGCTAATATCTACTTGAGGCGCAAAAATATAGTTAAATGTTGAGTCAAGAGAATCAACTGAATAAACTGAAGATACTTCCTCGCGAATAAAAAAGAAGTCTGTAAACCAAATTACAAGAAAAACTCCAGTAAAAAGATTAATTGCTCCTAGAAAGAAAAGATGAGCAAAACCATCCCTAAAAGAGAAAGCTTGTTTTGCTACTAGGGGAGAAAAGTGATTAATAAGCCCTACAACTACTAGAAGAAGCCTAACTTGGGATTCACTTTGCCTTAGAGTAGCAAATGAAATAGAAGACACTGATGCGCTATATGTATTTACGTATAGCTCACGCGCAGCGAATTCTGATTCTGAGATGAAAAGTGCATAAGGGTTTAGAGTTTCCCTTACATAATGAGAAAGCCAAACTGCTTGATCAAATTGCTCGAGTGGAGTAAAAATAAATGTCATTATTAATTATTAAAAATATCCTCTACGGAATTCGAATCCGCGTTTTTACCGTGAAAGGGTAATGTCCTAACCACTAGACGAAGAGGACTTTTTTTTCTTATTAATTTTAAAATTATTATAAAATAAAGCTAATCCTAGCTCCAAGAATTTTCAAGAGTAAAGATACGATATTCTTGTGGAAGACTTACTTTTTCATAGAGAATACGTTTACGGAAATCATTATAGCGTACTTCAAAGAAACCTGTAACCGGAAAATCTTTACGTAGTGGATGCCCCTTAAACCCGTAATCAGTTAGCCTACGACGAAGGTCAGGATGGTTACGGAAAAATACTCCAAACCTATCTCAGCTTTCACGCTCATACCATCCAACAGCTGAATAAACAGAAGTAGCTGAATCAACCGCTTGCCCCTCAGTAACCGAAACGCTAACAGATAGACGTTGACTATATGTAATTGAAAGTAGTTGATAAATAACTTCAAAACGTAGTTTACGTTTTGGATGGTCAATTACAGTTAGATCAATTAGTTGACGGTATTGAGTAGCTGTATGCCTTTTTAGAAAAGTAAGGAGAGGAATAAGAGAATTAACCGTAGTTTTAACCACCCACTCACCTTGAAATGAATAGTAGTAAATCGGCGGAAATACTTTAGATACAGCCGAAATGCTTGAAAGCGCTGTTTGCTGGTTACGATTAAACTGTGTTACTTTTGCAGTATTTGCTGGAACACTTGTAGAAAGTTTACGAGCAAAAATAGCTGCACACGAGAATTTATTAATTGCATGTCAAGTAGAAGAAATCATTGATTTTAAATAGTTAATTAAATATAATTTATAATAGAATATATTTAGTCCTCACGGAGAAGAATATTTCCATAAACACGGAAATATGCTGTAATTAGCGCAAGCGCAAGAGCGGACTCAGCCGCTGCTAGTGTTAGCACAAAAAGAGCAAAAAGTTCCCCCAGCCTATCATCAAGATAAACTGAAAGTGCTACAAGAAAGAAATTAACCCCGTATAGCCTCCTCTCAATACAAATTACTGAAAGAAGGATATGCCGTTTATTTACAAGAATTCCAAACGCGCCTAGAAAAGCTACAAGTAGCCCTAGATCCCTAAATGTATGAAAATATGAAAGCATTATTAAAATATAGAATAGAGTTTATTTTTTAATTTACTTTTAATAAACGAGATAGCTCAAGGAAGCCATTAAATGCACAAAGAAATGATGCATACAGAATAATAAAAGCTAGTGAGAGAGGTAGAAATACTTTTCATCCTAGACGCCTTAGCTGATCATAACGATATCGAGGTAGTGTACCACGAACAAGGACAAAAAGTGCTACAAAGAACCTAATTTTAACTGCAAAAATTACAGATTCTGGTACCCTAGAAAAAGGAAAAATAACAAAAGGCGCATGCCAACCCCCAAGAAAAAATAGTGCACTTAGACCAGACCTAAGAATAATATTACTATATTCCGCTAGAAAAAACAGGGCAAACCCCCTAGCTGAATACTCTACGTTATACCCAGATACCAGTTCAGCTTCCGCTTCAGGCAGATCAAAAGGGTGCCGGTTTGTTTCAGCTAGAGTAGTAATAAAGAAAATAACAAAAATTGGGAATAGTGGTGTTACAAGTCAAACGCTAGACTGTCCTTCAACAAGTGTAGAAAAGTTTAGAGTACCTGAAAGGAGTAGGAGTGACACAAGAGTAGCTCCTAGAGAAACTTCATACGAAATCCTTTGCGCTGCCGAACGGAGTCCTCCAAGAAAAGCATATTTAGAATTACTAGATCAACCTGCCCTAATAACAGAGTGCACGCTTAGAGAGGAAAGCGCAAAAATATAAAGAATTCCTAGACGAAAATCAGCTAGCCTAGCCCCCTCACCGATAGGAAATACGATTCAACCCGCCCTTGCTAGACCAAAAGTAAATACAGGGGATAGTAGGAAAAGGAAGACATTAGCACTTTTAGGAAGAATAGATTCTTTAATAAAAAGTTTAAGACCATCAGCTAGCGGCTGAAATAGTCCAAAGAACCCTACAACATTTGGACCTTGACGGCGTTGAAGGGCAGCTAGAAGATGACGTTCAAACAGTGTAAAATAGGCAATAGCCAGCAGAAGTGGCACTACAAGAGCAAGATAAGAAAGAATAATTTCAATTAGAAACATTATACAATATATATACCTTTACCTTTATTTAAATATATACAGCGTAAATATTTAATAGTATAAGCTACGCTTAGTACCATATTTCGAACGCCCTTTTTTTCGATCTGGTTGTCCTTGAAAATCATAAACCCCTCGAATCCTTTTGTATTTAATACCTGGAAGGTCTTTTACACGACCCCCACGAACAAGAACAACTGAATGTTCTTGAAGACTATGTTTTCCTTCTCCTGGGAGGTATGCGTAGATACGTCGACGATTGCTTAGACGAAGAAGCGCTAGTTTTCGAAGAGCTGAATTAGGCTTTTTTGGAGTTCGGCGTACTAGTTTAATACAAACTCCTTGTTTTTGAGGACATTTTTCGAGTGCAGGTACACGCTGAGCTCGCTTTTTAGACGGGCGTGCTCGACCTGAGTATGCGGATAGTTGTGAAAAAGTTGTCATATTTAGAAATATAAGTAATTTTATTATAATAAAGGGGAATAATTATAGAAGTCAGAAAGGAAGGTGTTGTTGTACAGTGCGCTGAAAGTTAGTTTGCACGTTAGTAAAGGAGTTCACCTGTTTATTAAAAACAGGTGATTTACCTTTTTGGGTTGAAGAGAGCGTATCTCAATTTTTAAGCTCACCTTCTAGAAGAAGCCTATTACGTGCATACCTCCAATGTTTACTATGAGTACTACCATCTTTTAGACGAATAATAGTATGTGAAAATGGCGGATGTGTGTAGTTTTTCATTTATAACTTAAGTATAAATCTAGTGATTTCAGGGGAAGAAGGACTTGAACCCTCAACTTATGACTTTGGAGATCATTGTTCTACCATTGAACTATTCCCCTTATATACTACATGCCCGGCAAGACTCGAACTCACTACCTTCGGATCCGTAGTCCGACGCTCTATCCAAATGAGCTACGGGCATTTAACATTTTAAAGAAACTAAAATAATTTATTTATGCAATTACTGGAATTTTTGTATAGCGTAGGAGAAAAAAGCGTTCTTCTACTGAAATAGAAGTAAACCTAAAATTCAGTACTAGACGCTGTACATCCGGATGAAGTCCTAGGCCTAGTTCAATAGGGTAAAATAGAACTAGTTCTCCTACCGAAAGAGCATAGCTAGCCCCTGACCGTTTAGCTTTAATTTGTGAGTCAATTTGCTGGATAGTTAGCTGTTTATTATTATTAAATTTTTTAAAAAACTTAGAAAGCCTGTGGCGAGACGGTTGAAATTTCTCCCTCCGGGAGAAAGTAAAAGCAGCCGTATCTAGAAAATTAAACAGTGTATCTGCACGTAGCGTAACTTTACAACCTACTAGCCTACCTTTACGGATTTTCCATGCTTGAACATTAGAACGTGAAAGGCTTGCTACGCATTTACGATTCGTTAGTAGCTCCCTTGCTAGAAAAAAAGGGAGAGCACGTTTTTTACTAAATTCAATAGATCGAAAACGAAAGGACAGAATAGCGCGAGCAATTGAATTACGATTTGATGCATTTTGATAAGGAAAAATTGTATTTTGATGAAGTACTTGATTATATTTAATATAATCCTGTACCGCTGGGAGATTAAGACTGGACGTTAGAGTCGATGCAGATGCTGCATTTTTAAGTGGAAATTGCGCAAAAACGGGAAGCATTAATTAAATAAAAATAAAAAACATAAAATATATGATAAATTATAATTTAAAGTACATGACGGCCACAAAGAAGAAGGATACGCAGATATTTTTTACGACGAAGATTACGTGAAACCCAGCCAAAAAAGCGTGTACCTAGCACACGTTTTTTACGGTTCATCAGCAGGACTACATTATTTTCATTAGAACTTGAAGATCCGTCTAGAAATGTAATAGATTTACGAGCGCGAGTAATTAGCGCTAGATGAATTTGACCTACTTTAACTTTACGGAGTAGGCGTAGCCGTTTAATTGAGACTAGAATTAGATCACCTGGATACGAAAAATTACGGTGAAATCCCCCTAGCGTCTGAATACATTCTACCGATCGTGCACCGGAATTATCCATTGTCTTTAGTCAGGTTTGAACTTGAATCATTAATAGTAATTAGAGATTAAAATAAAAAATAAAATAAATTAAAAATTATAAAGATTATTAAATAAATGAATAAATTTAAATTTAATTTTCTTGGATAAAATTACCTTCTTGTCCTAGGAATAGTGAACATTCTGCCCTAGTCTGTGAATGAGACGCAATCGGCTCTTGTAGATAAAAATTCTGAACAGGTTGTGCAAAAAGGGAAAGTTTAATATAATTAGTGAAAAAACCTTGAAGCTGGAAAGGATTAAAAGCGAACGGCACCCTTGTTGTATTTAGCGATTTAACTTGAGGTACTTCAATTTCAAACCTAGAAACCCCCTCAGCCCAAAAAAATCACTGAAGTGCTCCAAGTTTAGCACAAAGAGCACTAAGTGCTACCTCTAGGCTACGAGCTTCAACTGGAGCAGTAACCGCTTTTGAATGTTTACGCCTACATCCATCCAGCGCCCTTACATGACCTTCACGTTCATAAAAACTAGTAATAGGTACTACCTGCGAATGTTTAACTGTTGATTGTGTTGTAAAATGTGTATCAAAAGCTACTTGATTAGTAATTCCATCAAGTTTATCCGATTGGCTATTTTTTCAGCGAAAAAAGCTATCAGCGAATGCTGGTTGCCCTACTGTAAAAAGAGTTGTATTAGTAGTATTATCCCTTTTTTTCCCCCCAAGCCCGAAGTAAGCAAACGCAAGACTTCCTACAGAGCTATGCAGAAAACCTAGTCGATCGTTTTTAACTGTTTTTGTGAAATTAACTTTACCTAGAGTAACTACAAGTTTTTGGAGAAAACTTGCATGATTATTTCGAAGACTATTTACACTAAGTAGGATACCGATTGGGCTTGCTTGAGTAATGCGCTCTTTAACAAAAGATGCACGGTTCTCCAGAGAAGCGAAAAGTGTACGATAACTATTTCCTTGGTGTGCTTGAGTATAACGTAGATTAGCAAAAGCTCCGACTGTCAGGTAGATTAGGCCACGTCGAAGAGCTTCACGACGGCAAGCTGTATTAAGCAGTGAAGCTTCAAAACGAGGATTAGCTCCGATAAGGATTAGCCCACTAATTACCACTTTAGCCAGATTATGTACTGAAAGATTTAGCGAATAAAGTGAAGGTAGATCAAGATGAATTTGAGCTGACGCAAAAGAAGATTGGATAGCATTTGTTCCCATAATTTTAGCAAACGTTGATAGAGCATAAACCCTTTCTAGATTACTTTGAGAACCTACTACAAAAGAACAAGTTGAAGTTACTGATGAACCTGATCAAAACGAAAAATTTGACAGAAGATCAGTTCAAGTTAGATTCGAAGTCCGCCCTTTTACGTCAAGCCTAATAGGTGTAGTAATACGTGAATTTTTTAGACCATCAAAAGCGTAACGAGTACGATCGGAAATCCAATTCTCAGAATAACGACCATCCCTACGAGGTAGAATACGGAAGATCTCTTCTTGCGAGCTAAAAGCAATTTTAGAATTAATGTAACGCGGAGTTGTGCGTTTACGCGTATGTACAACAATATCGCTAACAACTGCATCAAAAAGATCCAGTGAATCTACACGTTGAAGCTCTCAATTACGCGCTTGGAAGGCGTAAGGTTTTGAAGTTAGTGCTCCTACTGGACAAAGATCTACTAGGTTACCGGATAGTTCTGTCTTAATAAAAGAATGGATATAAGTACCAATTTCCATCTCCTCACCACGGCCAAAGGCACCCCTTACTTCATTACCAGCTACTTCTGTAGAAAAACGCACACAGCGTGTACAGTGGATACATCGGGTCATAATTGTTTTAACAATCGGACCACATTCCTTATCTTCAACTGAACGTTTAAATTCAAAATAGCGGCCACGATCAGCTCCAAAATTAAGAGCTTCATCTTGAAGATCACACTCACCCCCTTGGTCACAAATAGGACAATCTAGAGGATGATTTACTAGTAGGAATTCTAGTACAGATTCACGTGCTTTACGCACAAGCGGAGTATCTGTAAATACAACCATCCCTTTAGTAACAGGCATAGCACAGGAAACTACTGGTTTCGGTGATTTTTGAATTTCAACTAGACACCTACGACAATTACCTGCAACAGAAAGTTTCTCATGATAACAGAAACGGGGGATGTCAACACCAGCTGCTTCGCAAGCTTGTAGAACAGTGGCATGGGGACGTACATACGTTAGACGATTATTAATAGTCCTAGGAATCATATCCATTATAAAAAATTAGCGTAATTATAAAAATTAAAAAAGAAATTTAATTGAGGATTTAGAGCTCCTTTTACTACTTCATAAAGAAAACCAAGAGTAAGTAGAACTAGGAAAAAGATCCTAACAGCATAACTAGTGCTCCCTGTCCTACCTAGAGTACTCGCTCAAGGGAATAGGTAAGCTACTTCAATATCAAAAATTAGAAAAAGAATAGCCACAATATAAAAACGCACATCAAAACGATTACGTGCATCTTCAAATGGTTCAAAACCGCACTCATATGCTGAAGTTTTTTCGGGATCTGGAGTCTGCACAGCAAAACCAAAAGAAAGCGCCAGAATAATCGCAGCAATAGCTAGACTTAGAAAAAGACAAATAAAAAGCGTAAGATAAGTAGTACTTTCAAGTAGATAAATAGTAGACATTAAACGTATATATATATATTAAATTTGGGGTAAAAGGAATCGAACCTTTGCATTACGGAGTCAAAGTCCGTAGCCTTACCTCTTGGCGATACCCCAGACGAGGAAGACGGGACTCGAACCCGCGACCTTTAGCGCGACAGGCTAATGCTCTAACCAATTAAGCTACTCCCCCTTAGAAGGGCGAAGGGTGAGAATTGAACTCACAACTCCCAGGACCACAACCTGGTACTCTACCATTGAGTTACATTCGCCTTTAATAAAAAAAACAATATCAACAATTAAGCCCACGTCGACTTGAACGACGGACCTCACGCTTATCAAGCGTGCGCTCTAACCAGCTGAGCTATGGGCTTTAAATAGATCAATTAAACAAAAAACTAATGATAACACAAAGGGGTTTATAATAAACTTCGAGTAATTTGACGCACAACAAAAGCAACTGCAGCAATTACACCTACTCCTGCAAAAGCAGTTACACTTAGAGACGCATGAGCAGCAGCTGCCTCAGCAGCTGCTGCTGCCGCATCAGCTGCTGCTTGCTTAGCTTCTCAAAGAGAATCAAAGTCAGACCGAGCCTTAGGCTGTGCGCGAGCTACACGTTGTTTAGCTACTTCCATAAGTTGTCGATTGCGTTCCATCACAAGTTGCTGGGCATATTTACTACGAAGGCCTTGCGTAATAGAAGAAGGATAAATGTTATTAAGGATAAAATTTTCAGGTAGCTTAAGCTGTTGTTCCACGTATGCAACACCATCTCAGTCTTGAAGACTTTGCGGCAGTTCTGGAGCTCGTAGAGTTACATACTTTCCGGGTAGTGGAGGTTGATATCAATCAGGATTATGTGTCTCAATAGCAGCTGCCTCCACAGCTGAGACGTCAGGAAATTCTTGCCCTCAAGTGGAAGTTCAAACAGGTTCAGCAGCTGGTGTGGCTGGTGCAATTGGTGAGGTCGGTGAGATTGGCTTTCACATTCAATTAGAGGATTAAGAAAAAAGGCTATTTAGAGCCTCAAATTGGATAGATAGAAGGGGTTTTTGCACCACAAAAAGGTAAACCGCTAGTAGAACAATTACTGAAACCCTAATTCAAAGGCGACCTACATATCGTGGATACTCTTGAGTATAAGCTACACCAAAAGAGATACTAGTATTTGAACGTGTAGACGTTTGAGTTTGTTCATCAAAGAAAAGAATTTTGATTACACGAAGATAGTAAAAAAAGCTTGCAACTGTACAAAAAAAAAGTAGATAATTTGTAAAGTAATGCGATGTATCTAGAAGAGCAGCAAGAATATCTAGTTTAATAAAAAATCCGCCTAGAGGTGGAATACCACTCCTTGAAAAAACAAGAAAAGCAAAAAGTAGAGCAATAAAAGGATCAATACTTTTTAGTTCTGAAAAGTGAACTAGATGGCTTTTATTACGACCCCTTGTTAGAAGAGTAAACCACATAACAAAAGAACTAAGGATATATACAGCTAGATAATGAAACCTTGCAGAAGCACCTTCAATTGACATAAGACCTAGACCTACAAGCCTAAATCCAACATGCCCCATTGAACTATAAACAAAAAAGCGTTTAATTAGTTTTTCAGAAAAAGCCCCAACCCTTCCTACAAGAATACTCAGAACTCCAATAACAAAAAAAAGAATAAGTGTAATTAGCGAGAACGAATGTAGAAAAGTATTAAGAAATTTAAAAAGTAGGAAAAATACCCTTGCTTTAGAGTAAATTGACAGAAAAGTAACTGAAGCAATAGGAGATTTACCATAAACGCTTGGAGCCCATACGTGGAAAGGGGCTGCTGTAAGTTTAAAGAAAAGGTTAAACCTTAGGAAAAATAGCCCCCTTACTGTTAGAGAACTAATAGGATTCACTGAGGCAATAATTGTATCCAGAGATACAGTATTAACTGATGTAATCCATGAAGCTCAATTTGATTCAGAATTTGTATTTACAAGAGTAGTTGAAACAACTTCAATAGTTTCTAGAGGAAGGGTAATATAATCTTGAATTAGAGATAGCGTTGTAAATTTTGTTGAATCAAAAGCACCTTCCGCTGTTACAGCATTAAGTAGAAGATCTAGATCTTGAATCGCAATAGTACCTCCTTGTAGATAAAATAGTCCAAATGCAAGAATAAGCCTAGCACTAGGAAGACTACCAATGATAAAATACTGTACCCCCGCATAAGTACTAAATCGATTTTGGCGTTCAAAAGTAACTAGCACGTATGATGCTAGAGTAACCCTTTCAAGCGCAATAAGTAGATCCATAAATGTGTGTAGGCGTAGGGCAAACAGACCTCCAAAATGTAGGAAAAAAATTAGAATAGGGAATTCAAGCCTCCCCCTTTTAGAGAAGAAAAAGCGTTCTGCTACTCCAAAAAAGAAAATAGCTACTGTTAGAGTCGAATAAATTAGGAAAAGGTGAAAATACATGCTATCCTCTTGCCTAATTTCAAGAGACGATTCTGTACTTAGTGCTTCAAAACGAAAAGCCACACCAGTACTTTCTAGTCAAAGAAAAAAAATAAGGTAAACGAAACCTAGCCTATGTAGGAAACGTGTGAATTCTCCCGTATGAGGGAGAAATACACCTAGTAGTAGCAGAGTAGTAGCTACAATTACAACAGAGAAAATTGAATAAGTTGTTGTAATTAGTGGAAAACCAAAATTAACAGGTAGTTCGAAGGAAAAACCCCTATCCGTAAGCGACGGTAGAGTTGATTGCACAGAAAGAATAGAAAAAAGCATTAAGTTTTTTAGAAAACAAAATTATTAAAAATAAAAATTATTAAATTATTTAACTTAGTAAAAGTGATGTTTACCTACTATTTAACGTATGTCAGCTCACGCTGAATAACCGCATTTTCAAGAAATCCTGCGAATGGTAGTAGAGGTAGGAAATACGCAAAGTAAGATAGTGTTACAAAATTAGCCATTTCGATAAAAGGGCTTTCTACAATTTCTTGACCAATTCAACCTAGACTAAAAGAATCACAGAAAAAATACCAAAATAGCCACAGATTAAGTGGTTTAAAGTAACTACTACGGAAAGACGAAGTATCCACAAGAGGAAGAAGAGCTAGAACTACAATAGCAATTCCCCTTAGAACTACACCTCCTAGTTTATCCGGAATTGTACGAAGAACAGCATAAAAAGGTAGAAAATACCACTCAGGTACAATGTGCGCAGGTGTTACAAGAGGGTTTGCTTCAATATAGTTATCTGGATGTCCTAGATAATTTGGTGAATAAATTACAAAAAAAGAAAAAAATAGTACAAAAAGGAAAAAACCAAAAAGATCTTTTACATAGAAATAAGGATAAAATGGGATTCGATCATACATTGAAAGTACACCTAGAGGATTATTAGAACCATGTTGATGTAGTAGGATAAGATGAAGGAATGCCGCACCTGCAATAATAAATGGAAGGAAATAATGTAGTGAGAAGAAACGATTTAGTGTTGGATTATCTACAGAAAACCCTCCCCAAAGTAGTTGCACGATTGAATTACCAATACCTGGAATAGCCGAGAATAGATTTGTAATTACAGTAGCTCCTCAAAAACTCCTTTGCCCCCAAGGAAGTACATACCCCCTAAACGCAGTAGCCCTCCTTAGAAAGAAAATTAGAATTCCGGAATACCAAAGATTTGAACGTGGTTGGAAATAAGAACCATAATAAAGACCGCGAAACCTATGGATATAAACAACAATAAAAAACCTAGACGCACCATTAGCATGTACATAACGAAGGATTGACCCACCACGAACATCGCGCCTAATATGTTCAACACTAGCGAAAGCTAGGTGAATTTCTGGTGCATAATGCATAGCTAGACAAACTCCTGTCAGAATTTGTACTACAAGCGCAATACCTGAAAGAGATCCAAAACCTCAAAGATACGATAGATTAAGTGGGCTTGGATATCCATCCAGATGATTACTAATTACAGCAATAAGAGGATTACGGACCCTAGTTGTATAGATACTCATTTAAATACAATATTTATTTATAAGAATTATAATTTAAGATTTTTAATTTAAGATCTTTATAAACAGCAGTTAGCTGTGGATGACGCCTTACTTGACTATTTGCATCTTGCATTTTCATTACAGGAATTTCTTCAGCTGTAAAATAAGATTTAGGAAAAAAAAGCGTTACAACAAGAGCGCCTACCCTTGAAAGAAATAGTAGGACACTCGCCAGCAGAATAGTCACCTTATACTCAGTATAAAGAAGACCACCTAGAGCGCGTAGATGATCTGTTCGTTGAATTAGTTTTGACCAATCTAGATAAATGTTACCTTCAACAAAAGTAAATGATTCGTTAACTTCAGTTGACAGGCCTGTATAAAGAAATGCACCTAGATCAAAAAACTCTTGACTAACTAGAAGAAGAACTTCTAGTAGAAGAAACCCCAGGATAATATGACGAAATGCGAAAAGATCGCGCAGACGCCTAGCTACATTAACCATCTTTAGCTCAAGCATCCTGATAATAAAAAGAAATAGAACAACAATAGCCCCTACATACACAATAAGGAAAAGCCTAGCGTAGTATTCCATTTGTAGAAAAAATAGGAATAGAGTACCTAGAAAAAAGACCCTAATCAGTAGAAGAATTGAATGAATAGGGTTTTGCACTCCAATAACAAGCAGGCAAGTACCGCACCTAAATGCACCTAGAATTTGAATAAAAAGTGTTGAAAAAGAAGACATTATTTAATTATAAAGATTAATTCAAATAAAAATTTTTAGTAAAAATAAGTAGGGAACGTTATAAGACAAAAAGCAGGAAAAGAGGGATTCGAACCCCCAACTGGTGGTTTTGAAGACCACTATTCTACCATTGAACTATTTTCCCTTTAAAAATAGCGGGAGCCGGATTCGAACCAGCAACGACGGGGAATGAACCCGGCAAGTTACCATTACTCCATCCCACTTAAATAAATATATAATTCAATAAAAAAATTTCATTAGGACTCATTAGCTTTAACATTTTTTCAAATAGTTTACACTGAGCCTATCAATGTGATAGTCTTTCACATTTAAAAAGAAGATATCTCTTAGGATCAATTTCTCGCTTAGATGCCTTCAGCGATTCTTTCGATGGAACGTAGCTACGCGGCGCTGCTTACGAGTAAACAACCGCGACACCAGAGGTTCCCCCTTCCCGGTCCTCTCGTACTAGGGTCGGCTTCCTTCAATCTTCTTACGCTTGTGGTAGATAGGGACCGAACTGTCTCACGACGTTCTAAACCCAGCTCGCGTACCGCTTTAATGGGCGAACAGCCCAACCCTTGGAACCTTTTTCAGCTCCAGGATGCGATGAGCCGACATCG
>JACCEA011413955.1_pt1 | contig 13429 bp, 9 predicted proteins | sample 7449851 | NCBI WGS metagenome assembly JACCEA01 (sample SAMN15323453, study PRJNA562643) | freshwater metagenome | isolation source: river surface water | place: USA:Blue River Watershed | collected 2017-08-18 | reverse complement strand
CGCGAGATGACGCGCCGCAAGGGCGTGCTCGACGGCATGGGCCTGCCCGGCAAGCTCGCCGACTGCCAGGAGAAAGACCCGGCGCTGTGCGAGATCTACATCGTCGAGGGCGACTCCGCCGGCGGCTCGGCCAAGCAAGGCCGCGACCGCAAATTCCAGGCCATCCTGCCGCTGCGCGGCAAGATCCTCAACGTCGAAAAAGCGCGCTATGAAAAGCTGCTCTCGTCCAACGAGATCATCACGCTGATCACCGCTTTGGGCACCGGCATCGGCAAGGCCGGCGAAGACAGCGGCAAGAGCAGCAGCGACGACTTCAACCCCGACAAGCTGCGCTACCACCGCATCATCATCATGACCGACGCCGACGTTGACGGCGCCCACATCCGCACCCTGCTGCTGACCTTCTTTTATCGCCAAATGCCCGAGCTGGTCGAGCGCGGCCACATCTACATCGCGCAGCCGCCGCTCTACAAAGTCAAGAACGGCAAGGAAGAGCTCTACCTCAAAGACGCCGCCGCGCTCGACGGCTACCTGCTGCGCGTGGCCATGCACCACGCCGCCGTGCACACCGGCGGCAGCGCGCCGCAGGTGCTGACGGGCGAAACCCTCGAAGCCCTGGCGCGCCAGCACCAGGTGGCGGAGAACGTGATCGAGCGCCTGTCCAACTTCATGGACCCCGAAGCGCTGCGCGCCATCGCCGATGGCGTGGCGCTGAACCTGGACACGCTCGAAGACGCCGCCGCCTGCGCGCCCGCGCTGCAGGCCAAGCTGCGCGAGCTCAACACCACCGGCGTGCCCGCCGAAGTGGCGGCCGAGTTCGATGCGCGCAGCGACAAGCCGCTGCTGCGCATCAGCCGCCGCCACCACGGCAACATCAAGAGCAGCGTGCTCACGCAAGACTTTGTGCACGGCGCCGACTACGCGGCCCTGGCCGAGGCCGCCAACACCTTCCGCGGCCTGCTGGGCGAAGGCGCCAAGGTCACGCGCGGCGAAGGCGAAAAGCAAAAGGAAGAAAAGGTGTCTGACTTCCGCCAGGCCATGCAGTGGCTGATCGGCGAAGCCGAGCGCACCACCGCGCGCCAGCGCTACAAGGGCCTGGGCGAAATGAACCCCGAGCAGCTGTGGGAAACCACCATGGACCCCACCGTGCGCCGCTTGCTGCGCGTGCAGATCGACGACGCCATCGAAGCCGACCGCGTGTTCACCATGCTCATGGGCGACGAGGTGGAGCCGCGCCGCGACTTCATCGAAAGCAATGCGCTGCGGGCGGGGAATATTGACGTTTGAGTTTTCTGTCGACGAGAGCAAAGTTTTGCCGATTTGAAGGCAAAGTTTTGCCGGAAAGCCCGCTGGAGCCCAAGCGGGCTTTCGCTTTTCAGCGACGTTCCCCCGGATTTGAGTAGCGGCTGACAACAATGTCTCATACTGTCGTAATTTGTCGGGCTTTTTCGAATTTGCTGTTCGAACTTCTGAGGCCTACGAGTAGAAAATCATAAGAATCAACAATAACTCTCAAAGCGCCGCATGAAATTCAAATTTTCTAGTATCAGCCTCGCACTGGCTTCTGGCTTGACAGTATCAGGAGTGCATTCTCAGACCAACTACAACTTCACAAATACAACGGCCAATACCTTCACCAACGGCTATGTGCTCAGCGGCACTTTATCAACCAACGCTTCTAACGCTGTGACTGCAGCCAACCTGTCGATCAGCACCAACGGAGGAACGCCTATTACCTTCACATCGCTGCCGACACAAAGTGGTACCTATACAGCTACGCTGTGTGGCACTTCAACTACTTTCCAAGAGTATCGTTTCGGCAACGGTTCTCCCAACACACTCTACCTTGATGTGATGAGTAGTCAACTTGACTCGGCTTTAGCGGGTCAGACATCTGGCGTTCACACAAGCTTGTTGCTTAGCAGCGGAAGTTACGCGTTGAACTCTGCTTGCGGAGGAGTCTACGATGCCTCCAAGACATCGCGTCATTCTGATATGACGCTTAACGCGGCTCAAGTAGTTCAAAGCAACTCCAGTATTTTCCCAATCACGGGCAATTCGGGCACCGCTGTACCTAGACTGTTGAACACGATTCACAGCGGCTTGACTCAATTCAACAATCAGTTCGGCTTGTCAGCAATCCAGGCCCGGTTGAGCGCTGCCAAGGCGGCAAAGGCGCGAGAAAAGGAAATGCTAGCGATTTTCAACAAGCAATTCGCGGAAATGAAACAGCGGTTGCTAGAGAATCCAATGTACCTGGCCATGAGCCCTGAAAGACAGGCCCAAGAATTAGAAACTTTGACCAAGTTAGCGATGGGCAAGGCAGAGGGTCAGATTGCTCGCATGTATCCACAGTCGAGTCGGGAAGAGCGAATCTCGCGTGCGAAAAAAGCTGAAGCTGCGCTGCAAGCTCAACTCAAAAAACAGCGTGGCAAAAACTCCGGTGATGACGACTTGACAGCAGAAATTCTTGCTCAAGTCGAAGAGGATCCGATTGAATTTTGGGCTCAACCATTCAGCTCATCTGGTGAGCAAAGGGAGATGGACAACGTCAGCCCGTTCAAGACCCGCGCTTATGGCGTTACTTTCGGCGGTGACCAAAAGATTGATGCACGTTGGACCGTGGGTGGCGGAGTCATGTTGGGCAGCAGCACTGTAAGCAGTACTCTGGCCGATGCCCCTAACACCACATCGACCAATATGTATCAGCTAATGGCTTACGGTCAGTACGCCATTGACGATAACACCAGTCTCCAACTTACCGGTTCGCTTGGGTTGAATCAGAACACCAACTCTCGCATGACGCCCGATACTTCAACTGCGGTCAGCAAGTACGACAGTCATGTGGTGGGCCTGGGGATGTCGGTCAGCCGCGGCTACGAGTTAGATGATGCCACCAGCTTCACCCCATCTGTGGGAATCAACTACAGCAGGCAGCAAAATGCCCAGATCAATGAGACCGGTGCGGGCAACTGGAACATCACCACCTACAAACACTCTATTGAGCAAGGCATACTGAGTCTGGGTGGACAAGTTCGCCATGAGATGAGTGACGAGTGGACTGTCAGTGCCAAGTTGGGGGCATCCTATATTTTTCACAATCCAAACTTGACTGTGGTGTCATCCTTCGCGGGCTTGCCTTCCAATACGTTCACTTCAACGGGTTCGGCAATGTCCCCCTGGATGAAGACGGTAGGCTTGGGCGCTACATACACCTCTCCAGAAGGCACTCAAGTGAATTTCGGCTACGATGCCATGATCCGCGAAAAATTTCTCAATCATTCCGCTTACGTGAAGGTAAAAATTCCCTTCTGACCTGCGGTCTATTCCATGTCAACCCGCCCACCATTCGGGCGGGTTTTTCTTTTTATGCTGATGCTGCATAGAGGGTTACTGATCTTTGCAATTTTGTGCCTTGCTGGTTGTGCGGCGCGCTATGCGCCCAGCCAGCGCTTGAGCCATGCACTAAGTTTGGCATATGAGGCACAGTGGGAAACTGTTCGGTTGCGAATGCTGGATTTTGAGTTGATGGCCTTTGTTCCGAAGAATTTGAAAGTAGCGCATGAATTGACGGTCTACATCGAAGGTGATGGTTTAGCTTGGTTGTCACCTACCCTTCCATCTACCAACCCTACGCCGATCAACCCCATAGGTTTAAGGCTGGCATTGGCTCATCCGACCGGTCAGGCCTTTTACCTGGGTCGGCCCTGCCAATACGTCGGCTCAAACGCTCTAGGTTGCGATATGCGCTACTGGACTGAAGAACGGTTTTCTCCAAAAGTGATAAACGCCATGTCCAGGGCTATGGATCAGTTAAAGAGTCTTTCTCAGGCTAAGGAGATCAATCTGGTAGGCTATTCGGGGGGTGGAGCTATTGCAGTGCTGTTGGCAGCCCAACGCAGTGATGTGCGCCGTATTGTGACGGTCGCTGGCAATCTGGACACGCGGCTGTGGAGTCATTGGCATGGACTAGGAGAGTTGATTGGATCAACCAATCCAGCCGATATGGCGATTCGGGTTGCGCACATTTCCCAATGGCACTTGGTTGGAGGTAAAGACAGCAACATCACATCGACCATGGTGCATGGCTATGCATCAAAATTTCCACAAGCAAGTCTAATCAAAGTACACGTAGTAGATGAGTTCACACATAGTTGCTGCTGGGCCGAAAAATGGTCTGAGCTGTGGAAGCGTTATGTCAACTGATACAGAAACCCTGTTTCGATTTACGGGTGCTAGCACGCCCTGTCCTGTGGACTGGCTGGATCATGAGTTGAGGAACAACTCATGTCCATCGCATTGCCGCCACAGTCAAATCATCAGACTGAGGCGCTGAACCCGCATGTGCGCTGACCAAACTGAAAATCCTTTCTACCAATTCAGAGGGATCGAGTTGGGCATGCTCGGCCAGCAGCGCTTGCAGTTGCTGCTCCCCTAAAACATTGCCGTGGACGTCAAACGCCTCCGTCACACCGTCCGTGTAGGCAACCAGCATGTCTGCAGCTGACAGCTTGATCTTGCGGCTTTCATAATCCAACGCATCGATGATGCCTAATGCGGTACCGTGGGTTGTCGGCAGGTTTTCTGGAGCGCGATGCGCAGGCACCAAGTACGGCGGGTTATGCCCGCCATTGGCGTAGGTGAGCTCACCCGATGTCGTGTCGAGCACCCCCAGAAAAACTGTCACAAACAAATTCAAGGGATTTTGATCACACAGCTCCTGGTTGGCAAACTTCAGGCACAAGGCAGGATCAGGATACTGACGGATCAGACTGTTCAAGCTGGTTCGTGCAACAGCCATGAAAAACGCAGCAGCGACCCCTTTGCCGGAAACATCGGCCATCACCAAGGCAATGCGGCCCTGTCCCAAATCGATGAAGTCATAAAAATCTCCCCCCATGCTGGTGGCAGGCAGCATCCTCGCATCCCCCACACAGCGTGCAGAAACGGGAAAACTCGACGGAAGGATCGACATTTGCAGCCGCCTGGCCAACTCCAGCTCTTCGTCGATGCGCTGCTGCGCCAACTGCAACGCATGATTTTTCGCTGCGAGCTCATGCGTGCGCTCCGTCACCAATTTGTCCAACTCACGCTCGCGGTTGGCCACAACATGCGCCATGCCCTCAAAAACGCGAGACAGTTGACCAATCTCATCGGTACGCCGACTGGACTGCTGAAGCTCCGTCAGCTGACTGAACTCACCCGCCTGGACCCGCCCCGCCGCCCGCATGATCAAACCAAGGGGTTGGGTAATCCGATCGGCAAAGACCAGACTGACCAGGCCGGCCAACACAAACACAAACACCCCGACCGTCAAAGCATAAGTCAACTGCTTTTCAAGCAACTCGTCAAAACCATCCCGTGGCAGCTGAACGGTAAACGCACCCAGGGAATTTCCCGCTTCGTCACGTATGGGCCGTGTGACCTCCACATGATGGCCATGGATGCCCGTCAAGACTTCACCGGTTTGGATGACATGCGCCAAGCGAGCGCGTTCACCAGAATCGTCCGGCATCTGCCCTTGCTCGGAGTCGTTGAAAGCCACCGTCCCCAAGTCCTGGTTCACCACATACATGGCTTTGAGGGACCCAGAGCCCACCAACAAACTCGCCAGTCGTCGCACGCCAGCAAAATCCCGCATGGCCTGTATGGGCGCCCCCTCCGTTCCCACCTGCACGATGCGGGAGTGATCGACACCACCGACACCGACATATTTAAATAACTTTTGGTCCAACTCACGCGGGCGCATAGGCTGCATCACCATGGGCACCTCACCACTGAGCAAGCCCCAAAATGCCGAAGCCTGAGGTTGAAGGACAGGATCCGGGCTGAAAGTGAAATCGGCATCCAGGGGCGCGTTGAGATAAGCACGCCCTTTGGAGTCGGTGATCCAGATCTCTCCCACCATCGTTTGATCAATGATGCGCTTGAGGACTTTTTTGATGGCCGATGGGGACTCACCAGCTTTTTCAGCTGCAGCGACATAGTGCGACAACGCTGTGGCAGTCGCCTGCATCCCTTGCCCCATCAATTCCTCCATCTGGTCTGGGAGCTGCTGAGAAATGGAAATGGAACGCGCCAGCACCCTGGCCAAGACGTTGACATCTCTTTCGACTTGCTGCAACAAAGTGTCGCGCGCATTGATCGCCATCGCAGCCACCGTGAACCCAATGGCGATGGCCAGTGTGACTGAAATGAACAAGAAGGTGCGTAAACGCAAAGGGAGTTTCATGGTTCAAAGTCCCAAAGGGGAGCTAAATAGGGACATGCCGGCCCGTCGAGACGAAACGCTCGTTGTTCTGGGTATTTTGTGTTGTGGACACTGGCCCGTTGCCGATCAATGCCGACAAATTCCGACAAAGACGACGATTGGCCCACGCCCTGCCAGAAGAATCTGCACGGCATGGGAAGATCAATCCAAAGTGATTTTGGTGGGCATGGGTTCTACCCAACTCTCAACGCATTAACTGAAGGGTAATCTTTACCCTCAGCACTGCAGTCGAGCGCAGAGAGCGCTGTCAAAACACTGAATTTAAAATTCATTTCTTTGGAAAAAAGCATCCCTATGGAGCCGATCACCATTTACCGCCCCATCCAACGCATTGATGCCAGCAACGCCAGTGCCGCTGAACAAGATGTTCAAAATCTCTTCGAGCAGGGTGCTCAATCCTTGCTGATCGATTTGAGTGACGTCACCTATCTCAGCAGCGCGGGCCTGCGGGTCTTGCTCATTGCAGCCAAGACAGCCAAGGCACGCGGAGGCAAAATCGCACTGGCCTCGGTCAAGCCGACCGTCAAAGACATCATCACCATGAGTGGCTTTGACAAATTGATGGCCATCTGTGTGGACCGCGAAGCAGGTCTTGCCCACTTGCAAAGTTCAAACTGATCCACTGTATTTGGCGAATCCAGCAGATGCTTACTGCTCGTAAATTCTTAAGTCTTCTTTGGGGCTTGCTTCTTTATGCAACTTGCTTGTCTGCTCAAGCGCAGGTGACGTCAGCAGGCCAGACAGACGAGCGGCTGAATTTGCTCTACACCCTCACCTATCTGGAGGATCCAAGCAACCGCCTCAGTTACGAAGAGATCCAGCACCCAACCCACCAAAAACGCTTTAAACCTTGGTCGGGCAATGGCACCGCACTGAATTTCGGGCTCAGTCAATCCGATTTTTGGATACGCTTTAGCCTCCGAAAAGACCGTGATGCATCTTCAGATTGGTATTTGGAGATCCCCAATCCGTTGCTGGCAGAAATCAGCTTGCATGACCCTCAAGGCGCCATTGTTAGGTCGGGGATCGACTTTCCACTTCGCGAGCGTCCCAGTTTCAATCGGCATTTTGTTTTTCCGATTCAACTGCAACAGGAGCCCAGAGACTTCTACCTCAAAGTCTCTTCTGTGAACCCACTGCATGTACCGATTTTCCTTTGGAAACCCTATGCATATCAGCGGCACCTTCACTGGCAAATGCTCGGACAATTTGTCTATTTCGGGTGCCTCCTGACGCTGCTTTTGTGCAATGCCATTCTCAGCGTCGTCCTGCGAGACAAACGATTTCTTTTTTATTCTCTCTACTCCCTGTCCATGGGTTTTGCCATGTTCGCGGGAAATGGCTTTGCAGGGATTTACTTCTGGCCTGACTGGAACCGCTTTGATCAGGTTGCGCAAACTGCCTTGCTGAGCTTGACGGTGGTATTTGCCACACGGCTGGCGCAACACCTGCTGGAAATTCCCAGACTGATGCCAAAGCTCAATTTTTTACTGCAAGCAGGGGTCATCGCATCGGCTGTGCTGATTGTGGGTCTGATGATGCATGTCTGGGTTACAGACATGCCGCTGGCATTGATCATCTGGATTTTCATGTTTGTGTCGCTGACTCAAGGCGTTTTGATTCTGTTCATCAGCGTAAGGATCGGAAGGCATCAAGGGGGAAGCCCCAGATATTTTGCAATTGGCTGGGCCATCTTGTGGGCGGGCGCGGTCACTGGCGCACTCCATGCGCTGGGGGTGGTGCCGTCCAACAGCGTCACGGCCTACGCTCTGCAAATCTCCACAGTGGGGGAAATGCTGTTTTTGGCCTTCAGTCTCGGCAGTCGGGTTTACGAGGAGCGCCAACAATTGCTTGCAGCACAACGGCAAGTGCAAGCCAGTCAGGACCAATTGGTCGAGGTGTTGCGCTCGTCTGAGGCCCAACTCGAACAAACCGTTCAAGACAGGACCGATCAACTGCTGCAATCTTTGGAACGTGAGCGCTCAGTGCTCCAAGAATATGTTCGATTTGGCTCCATGATCGCTCACGAAGTGCGCAACCCGGTCTACATCATTCAGAGCCAAATCAGTCTCTGGCACAAGGAGAAATCCTTGAGCATAGATCATACGCAACAGCGGTTCGGAATCATCCAGACGGCGCTGAGTCGGCTGATGAATCTGTTCGAAAAGTGGTTGCAAAGTGATCGGCTGAAATCCTCAGAGATCCAACTCTCTTTGCAAACCATCGAACTCCAAGGCTGGCTTGAGAATTGGCTACCCGGCTACAAAATGCAGCTGCCCGACCATCACTTGATTTGGTCATGGACAAAAAACCCCTGTCACTTGACCGTAGATACCACCCTGATCGAGATCGCCATCACCAATCTGATTGAGAACGCTGCCAAGTATTCCGAAAAGGGCAGCGCCATCCATGTGCGGATTCGTTCGAAAGACACTGACCATGTCGGAATCTGCGTGGATGATCAAGGTGAAGGCATTGCCGAAGAACACCGCGAGAAGATTTTCGATGAGTTTTTCAGACCGAAAATGGAAACCAACAAACCCGGCATTGGACTCGGCCTGGCCATCGTGCGCAAGATCGCCGAGTTACACCAAGGTCATGTCGAGCTTGCGCACAATCCAGAAGGTCCAGGCAGCTCATTTTGCATTTGGCTGCCCAAAGCGGGCCAATAAAACAAGCGGCCTCAACGCTGGCTAAATTTGGAAAGCTCGCGCTCGAGCGCTTGAACATCGGATTCAACGCGAAGGATTTCTTTTTCCCTTTCTTGGGCTAAATGCGGTTCGGAAGGCATGGTTCGGACCAGTTGATCAAGCAGGCTCTTTGAGCGCTGCAACTCCTCGCGAGCGATCTGCTGCGTACGACGGTCGCGCATTTGTTGGGCTGCAGGGTCTATGGCCACAGCGTCGGAAGGTGCTGTTCCACGCTGGACAGTTGACGGGGCATTGAGGCCTGCCGCACGAATCGAGGCCACCACCGGCGACGAGCGGAACGTGGGATCGACTGGCGCAAATGACATGCCAGTCGCACTGTTTTGTACACCAGCCTGGCTGGCGTCCACAGGCGGCACAGATCCTTGCACGGTGATTTGTGCAGGTCGGCCTACTACATTGGACCGAATCAAGAAAAGACGTTCGCGCCGTTGAACCTTATCAGACGTGGTGGTGAACAAAGCGCCAAGTCCTGGAATATCGCCAAGCAGTGGAACTTTATCGCGACCTTTGACCGACTGAACCGAGTTGTACCCTCCCAAAAGCAAACTCTCATTAGGACCGACACTGGCTTCTGTACTGACCACGCCACGAACGACGGTGGGGATGCTGCCAATGGTGTTTTGTGTCTGAATCTGACCATCTTCGATGTCAACCGTCAGACGGATACTGTATTGCTGTGACTCTTGCTGAACAATGCGGGGGGTCACTCGCAAAGTCAGCCCAGCGGTCACTGGCGTCACCAAAGTGGATCGCTCGGATGTGGTCTGAATGTAGAAAGTTTCCGACAAATCAATGACTGCGCCCAAATTTTCAGTGGTCAAAATGGAGGGGCGGGATTGAATACTGGCATCGCCTTGCTGCTCAAGCAAACGCAAACGAGATACAAAATAATCGGCCCCGGTTGCCGTCAAGGTTCCTGGCGTCACACCGCCAGCCCGTGATCCTGCAATGGACAGGGTTCGACTGTCTACCGGGCCAGACACGTCACCAAAACCCAGTGCGATTCGCTGGCGATCGCCAACCACATTCCAGCTCAAACCCAGCTCCGTCAGACGGTTGGTATTGACATCAATGATCAAGGCCTCAATTTCCACCAAGGGCGCAGGAACATCCAGCTGCTGAATCAACTCCTTGTACAGAGGCAAGCGTTCAGGGGTATCCTGAACGATCACTGCATTGATCCGTGGATCAGACTGAATCGACGGACGAACCCCACCCACCGCAGCGTTGATATTGCCAGCGCTAGAGGGTGAAGCTGCTGGATTGGTGGCTGTGGCGACTGGCTGCGCTGAGGTTTCAGCTTGACTGCCGCCAGCGGGCCCTGCACCCGTTCCGATCGAAGTATCACCCGCTCGCATGGAAGCGGCTGATGCCGTGCGCAAGGGCGATGTGCTGGCCGCTCCGGTCCCGCCCGTAGTGGTGGTGCGAACCAGTCCACGCAAAATCGAGGTGACACCGGGCACCACGATGTTTTGGTCGCGGTAATTGATGGTGCGATCTTCCACCGATGCGTGCTTAAGGCGATAAACAGCAATCTGCTGCCCCCCTGGCGCGTTAGGCAAAGATTGCAAGGTTCGCTCAACCAGTTGGACATACGCGGCAGGTCCAGAAACCATCACCACCCCCAGTTCAGGCATCTCACCCCAACCAAAGCGGGACTCGTAAACACCCAGATTGGTCATCAACTGGCGAAGATTGCCACCTGACCGAACTGCGGGTGTAGGAATAGACTTGGTCACCGCATCCTGGTTGTCGGCGATATGCAAAACACCAGAGTGCGTGAACCAAGTAAACCCAAAAGTGCCGGACAACCGATTCAAAAATTCTGTGGGGTTATCGAAGTTAAAGCGACCACTGACACTGTCGCGCATGGCAACGGCAGACTGCAGTCGCAGGTTGTAAGCCGAAGCAAATTCTTTCAACACCGTGCCCAGTGGTTTTTTCTCAGCGTAATAGGTGAATGGTGCGTTGGGCCATGGCGGCGGTCCGGCATACACCGCAGACGGCAACGTCAACAGGGTCAGCGCAGCCAGCATGCTGGCCTTGACCAGAGGCCTGAACGATGGGGATTTCCGAGTCACATCAGCGGATCGATTATTCACAGCACTGCTCTCCACAATTCAATATCGTTGGTCATCATTTCCAAAGCGGCTTCAAAGCCTGGCACATCCAGATCTGCTGCAACACCCAATTGCAACAGGAGCATGGATCGCTGCGCATCTACGGTCAGTGCTGTCGCACTGTGTGCCATCCGCGCTGTGGCAAACAAGGCCGCCCTGTCGATCATTTTTTCGCGCTGGCCGCTGTCATCCGGAAGATCAGCCAGACGAGCTTGCAAAAGCCAGCCATGGGATCCGTGCGCCGTCAGCACGAACCGAAACCTGTCCACTGAAAATGCCAGACGACCAGCCTGATGGGCTTTATCCCAATTCAGACCGTGCTGGACAGCCCATGCTTCCATCCATGAGGGAAAGATGTTTTTCATACGTCAGTAAATCATTCTTGCGATGACTGGAGTTGGGTGATCAGTCGCAACACCTCTGCCACAGGCTCCACCAAGTCTGAAGGGATGTACTGATCAATCTCAGCGGTATCAAAAAGTGCATGCGCCAATGGAATATTTCTCATGATGGGTACGCCAGCTGCTCGGGCGGCGTCAATCATCCGCTGTGCAAGAGCACCTTCTCCTTTAGCCAGGACCAGCGGCAGAGGCGTTTCTTCCTGCAAATACTTCAAGGCAATGGCGTAGTGGGTCGGATTGGTCACAAGTACAGTCGCTTGTCTCGCCTTGTCCGTGGCATCACTGTGCATCAGCTCCATGTGCAGTTGCTTGCGCTGGCTCTTGATATGAGGATCTCCCTCCATGCCTTTGTATTCCTGCTTGACCTCATCTTTGCTCATCATCAGACCTTTGATGTAGTGATGACGCTGCCAGAGCAAATCTGCCAATGCCACCACGAGATAGGCCACTCCTGTGTGAATCAGGAGATTTTTGAGGATGTCACCCAAAACCATCCCAAGCACTGGAATATCTTTATAGGGAAGAAACATCAAGGTGGGCAATTCGCTCACGATTACGCGGTACAAAACCCATGAAACGATGCCAATTTTCAAAATAGACTTGAAAAAATCAATCAGGTTCTTTTTTGAAAATATCTTCTGTGCATTGGCGGCAACATTGAGTCGTTTGGCAGACGGCATGAGCGATTTGAAAGAAATCAGCAGCCCTGTCTGCATCGCTTCGATAAACACACCCAGAACCAAGACGATCAGCAAAACCCGAATGATCAAGCCGGCAGATTCTTTAAAGAACTCATCCAGCAGGATGTTCAAGGATGATCGAAAGTCCTGGTGGATGTAAAAAATGGGCAATTCAACCAAGCGCGCCAGGGTGGTGAAAAGCTCTGCCCCAGAGGACAAAAGGTAGGAGAACAAAGCCAGCACGAGCACAGTCTGTGTGAAGTCCGCGCTTTTCGCGACTTCGCCCCGCTCGCGTGCTTCACGTAATTTTTTAGCGGTTGGCTGTTCAGTTTTTTCACTCATGCTCAAGATCCTGCTTTGTCAACAGCCCACAGCCATTGGATCCAATCACGGGAATCACGGATTCCTTCCTTTGCAATTTCAAACAGCATCGGGCTGGAAATCGCCAGGATGAAAATCCCCAAAGCACTCTTGATAGGCATCGCCAAAAAGAACACTTGCAACTGCGGCGCAAATCGACTCACCAGCGCCAGACCCAGTTCGGCAAGCAGCATCACAAGGACAGCTGGCGCCGCCATCAAGAGACAATGCTGCAGCATGCGGTTGAGCTGTGGAAATAAAAGATCTGCGAAGTCTTGATCTATCCGCGGCCAAAACTCCATCGGAGACCACATGCGGTAGCTGTCGTAGACAAGCCCCAAAAGCACATGCATTCCGCCAACGGAAATGTAGAAAGTGATAAAGGCCATGCTCATCAACAAACCCAGCGGTGAGCTCTCACTGCCCGTAAGTGGGTTGAGCATGGCAGCCATGTTGGCGCCCCGCTGGTTATCCACAATGAAGCCAATCGCTTCGAATAGCCAGAATGGCAAGGCCATCAAAAATCCCAAGACGAGTCCTACCATCGCTTCTTTGGCCAGCAGGAGTATCAAGCGCGGTGCATCCTGACCCAGCTCGGCAGGCACGGAGACCAAAGGCAATAGCAAGAATCCAAATCCAGCTGTCATGCCCAGTAACAGTGTGCGCGGAACCAGCGCTTTGTTCATCATTGGCAACAGCAAAAACATCGGAAGCAGTCGAGCCTGAACTATCACCAGGCTCATTGCCAGTGATTTCAGTTGCTGTGGGTTGAACCTGAACAGGTCGACAGTGTCCATTTCAACGAGTCATCCGGGGAAAGCCATCGAAGATGGCCAATGCATAGTTGAAAAGCTGTCCGCCCATCCATCCCGCCGTCAAGTAAAGG
>JACCEA010069477.1_pt1 | contig 13432 bp, 14 predicted proteins | sample 7449851 | NCBI WGS metagenome assembly JACCEA01 (sample SAMN15323453, study PRJNA562643) | freshwater metagenome | isolation source: river surface water | place: USA:Blue River Watershed | collected 2017-08-18 | reverse complement strand
TTTGTGTTTCTGGAAGAAAGAAAATAACTAATAATAGAATAAAAAGCCCCATTCCCCCTTGCAAAATAAACACTGCTCGCCAACCGAAAGCTGTAATGACATAGCTACCCACTGTTGGTGCAATAATTGGCGAAATCCCCAAAATAAGTATTAATAACGAAAATATTTTAGCCATTTCGTGGATAGGAAAACTATCTCTTACCATTGCTCGAGGGGCAACACTTCCTACGCAAGCTCCCAAAGCTTGTAAAAATCGTAAACCAATCAGTAGCTCAATCGAAGGTGTCAGTGCGGCACCAAAGGATGTGATGGTATAGATGGTCATTCCTACTATTAAGGGCTTTTTTCTTCCAAATCTATCCAATAAAGGCCCTATAAATAGTTGTCCGACACAAATCCCTATGAAAAAACTGGAAAGTGAATAGGAAACCTGGGCAATAGAGACATGCAAATCTTGGGCTATTGCCGGAAATCCTGAAATGTAGGTGTCGATGGAAAAGGCTCCGATACCAGATAAAATTCCTAAAATGAGTATAAAAAAAGCTTTATTGGTCTGAATAATCATGGGGTGGTTTTGATGATTGTGTATTTGTTTTCTAAAAATTGAACGAATTTCTGAAATTTTCACAACAACTGCTTGATTCAAATAATGAAGTAGTACGAGTTTTATAAAAAAACGATTAATCGCTTAATTCTGACGCAAAACTACTAAGTTTTTGCAGAATATTGCCAACGATTTTCAAATGAAAAATTACGAAAATCAAATAATTTTATAGCAACTATGTTTGAGGTATTTGAATAAATTTCAATTCTCGTAAAATTGCCAACTAAAATTGTTTGATACTTAGAGATTGTTTTGGAATTATCTTTAATTGGGAAAAGAGAGAGAATTGGTATATGGGAGGATATTGAGTCTAAGCACTGGTAGCCTGATTGTAATTGCAAAATTAAATATAATTCAGTATATTGCTAAATAATTTGCTCCATTTAGGGTTAAAATTTTGTTTTGTCGAAACATAGATTGCTCTTTTATGGGGCTTTTGTTTTTATCACGTATCAAGAATAATTATCATTTAAAATCAAGTAAAAAATCAATGAAAGTGGGTTTCGATGCCAAAAGAGCATTTAATAATTATACCGGATTGGGCAATTACAGCAGATTCATCATTGAGTCCTTGCTACAATTCATTCCAGAAAATGAATATCTATTTTATACACCCAAATATCCCAAAAAAAATCTTTTACCCATCGAAGCATCGTCTATTCGTAAAACTCATTTTTGGTGGAAAGGTCTGTGGCGAACTTGGTTGATTAATCAAGATTTACAAAAAGATAAAGTAGGGATTTTTCATGGTTTGAGCAATGAAATTCCTATTGGATTAAAAAAAACAAATATTAAGTCAATTGTGACCATACATGATTTGATATTTTTGCGATATCCTGATTTATATCCAGGTATCGACCGTTTTTTTTATGAGAAAAAATTCAAATATGCCTGCCAAAATGCCGATGCCATCATAGCCGTAAGTCAGCAAACCAAACAAGATATTGTAGATTTTTATAAAATTCCTGAAGCAAACATTCGTGTCATTTATCAGGATTCTCAGGATATTTACAAAAAAACATCAGCCCCAGAGCAAATTCTTGCAATCAAACAAAAGTATCATTTATCAAAACCCTATCTGATTTGTGTTTCTTCTTTTTCCGAAAGAAAAAACCAAGAACGACTAATCAAAGCATTCAAACTTTTAGAACGCAAAGATATTGAGTTGATTTTGATTGGTGGCAAATCGGGCTATTCTGAAAAAATATTATCGGCAAATCCCGCCAATGTTCGGGCAATATTTGGAGTTCCGGCGGAGGATTTGCCTGCATTATATCAAGGAGCAATATTTGGGGTTTATCCTTCTTTTTTTGAAGGATTTGGTATTCCCATTGTTGAGGCTTTGCATAGCGGAATCCCAGTCGTGGCAGCTACGGGGTCTTGTTTGGAAGAAGCCGGAGGGGGAGGTGCTTTATATGCCAATCCTTTGGATATAAGTGATTTAGCTGATAAAATGGCACTTTTGTTAGGAGATGATTTGTTACGAAAAAGCCTCGTTCGAGCGGGACAATCACACATAAGGCAATTCTCTGGCGAAAACATCGCCCGACAAGTCAATCAGTTATATCTCGAAGTGTAGAATAAAACATATTAATTTTTACTAATGAAAAAAACGAAAGAAATTTTAGCCCAATTTGGCTTTGATTCACTGAATCCAATGCAGGTCGAATTGGGGAAAAATATTCAAAAAAACGACCAAATTGTTTTACTTTCTCCAACAGGTTCAGGCAAAACACTTGGCTTTTTATTGCCTTTGTTAGAACTTATTGACTCACAGCTACCCCAAGTACAATGTCTGATTCTGACACCTTCCAGAGAGTTAGCATTGCAGATAGAGCAAGTATGGAAAAAAATGGCAACAGGTATCAAGGTAAATGTTTGTTATGGTGGTCATGCGATTCAGGTAGAATTACGAAACCTCAGTACTCCACCAGCAGTATTGATTGGCACACCTGGGCGAATTATGGATCATCTTCACCGCCAAAGCTTTTCGCTGGAAGACATTCAGGTACTTATTTTGGATGAATTTGATAAATCTTTGGAGATGGGATTTCACGAACAAATGCAGTTTATCATCGAAAATATCCCACATCTGCAAAAGAAAATATTGGTTTCTGCCACACAGGGGGTTGATATACCAGATTTCACGGGTATTCTTCAGCCACATATATTGGATTTTCTCCCCAATCAAGAACCCGAGACCAAGGCGTTGTGTATCAAAAAAGTAATTTCCGAAGAAAAAGACAAGGTAGAGTGTTTGTTTCGATTGATTTGTTCTCTCAACTCGGAGGCGGCTCTAATTTTTTGTAATCACAGAGAAGCGGCTGAGCGAACCAGCGATTTTTTGAAAAAAAATGGTATCATTGCTACTTTCTATCATGGGGGAATGGAGCAAGAAGAACGAGAAAGGGCATTGATTCAGTTTAGAAATGGCAGTATCAATTATCTTGTCTGTACAGATTTGGCTGCTCGAGGATTAGATATTTCAGAGATGAAACATGTCATTCATTATCATTTACCCAATCAAGAACAAGATTTTATTCATAGAAATGGTCGTACAGCTCGTATGTATGGCTCAGGAACAGCCTATCTAATGGTTCATAAAGATGAAAAAATTTCGGAATTTATCAACAAAGACATTGAAGAATATGCCATTCCCGAAATCATTTCTCTTCCAAATTTACCTCAATATCGAACCATTTATGTTGGAGGGGGAAAGAAAAATAAAATAAATAAAATTGATATCGTAGGGTTTCTTTGTCAAAAAGGGAATATCGAAAAATCCGATATTGGAATGATTGAAGTAAAGGACTTTAACGCTTTTGTTGCAGTCAAATATGACAAAGCTTCTGATTTATTGAAAATAGTAAAGCATGAGAAGATAAAGGGAAAAAAATATAAAATTGATTGGGCAAAATAAATCCCTTCAAGAAGATTGATACATTTGTAAATAATTTTTGAGACAAATTTGATTATTTAAAATTTTTAAATTAATTTCATCGGATAAACTTTCACACACTTACAACAAACTATAGATGAAGCTTTTAAATAGTAATTTAAACTCTTAATTTATTTGCCGATGAAAACAAATAGTCTAATGTGTTGTGTATCAATGCTTGTAATGGTACAAGTATTTAGTCCCAGTCCAAAATGCTATGGGCAAATTGAACGAATCAAGGATAAGGTTCTAAATAGAAAAGACCAGAAGGTCAATAATGCAGAAGAACGAGCCTTAGACAAGGTCGAAGATGCGGTAGATAATTTATTTAAGAAAAAACAGAAATCTACCGAAAATAAAGAAACAAATGAAAACGAAGAACAAGCGAAAGAATCGACAGATATTGAAAAAAAGCCAATAGAAAGTTCGATAGAGGCTTATCGCAAATTTGATTTTGTTAGGGGGGCAAAAACAATTTATTTTGACAATTTTGAAAATGAAGAAATAAGTGATTATCCCAAAAATTGGTTATCTAATATGGGAGGAGAAATTGTCACTCTCAAAGATATTCCAGGAAAGTGGCTTCATCTCAATCATGAAAGCAGGCATACACCAGAATATTTAGATTCTCTTCCCCGAAACTTTACTTTTGAATTTGATTTGATAGAAACTGAAGCTGGTCGGTATAAAACCTATAACGACCTTACGGTGGCGTTTTCTGCCTATTTTCCAGACGAAAATATTGGTATATCCGAAGGGGGGATGAATGGGTTTAAAACTTTAATTGATTTCTTTCATGATGAAGTAACTATTGATAATTGGGCAAATGGAAGTGCCAAAAATTATATTCCTGTACAGGCGGTTATTAATGGTTCGAATATGCCGGATTTGAATGCCCTCAATGGAAAAATCATACACTTGGCTTTTGTCAGACAAGATAGCAGGATGAAGTTTTATATCAATGCTTCAAAAATTTTTGATGTTAATTCGGCATTTATGAAAGGTATTAACCTTAAAAACTTTATTTTAACTGCGTATAGCAGAGATGATGAGAATAAATACGGAATGTATGTTTCTAATTTTTTACTTGCTCACTCTATCCCCGATTTGCGAAATGATTTTATGATAAATGGCAAATATTCAACTAATGCCATTCTCTTTGAAACCAATAAAGCAGATATTACCCCAAGTTCGCTGAGTACTATTTCCATGATTGCGAACTACATGAAATCCAATCCGACAATTAAATTAAAAGTAGTGGGGCATACCGATAATATTGGAGATGAGGCTTCAAACAAGATTTTATCGCAAAAAAGAGCAGAATCTGTCGTAAAAGAACTCATTAACATACATAAAATTGACCCAAGCAGATTAAATGCAGATGGTAAAGGAGAATCTGAACCAAGTATCGCCAATGATACGCCAGAAAATCGAGCAAAAAATCGACGGGTAGAGTTTATAAAATTGTAAATTTATCAGGATGCCACTCTTCTTTCAAAAAATTAGCTCATTTTTCGAGTATTGGTCATTTTATACCCAACGACTAATGCAATGCCGTTGGGTATAAAAAAGAATTATTTCATGGCAGATTCAAAATTTTCGTTGACTTTTTTCCAATTGACCACATTCCAAAAGGCTGCTACATAATCGGCACGTTTATTTTGATATTTTAAATAATAAGCATGTTCCCAAACATCTAAAGCCAGAATAGGCGTTCCTTTTTCAGTCGAAATGTCCATCAAAGGATTGTCTTGATTTGCTGTTGATATGACTTTCAATTTTTTATCGGCAGTAACAATCAACCAAGCCCAACCCGAACCAAAACGAGTGGTCGCTGCTTTTGCAAATTCCTCTTTCAACTTATCAAAATTTCCAAAGGTGGCATTTATTGCGTCCGCTACTTGACCACTTGGATTACCACCAGCGTTTGGAGCCATGATTTGCCAAAAAAAGCTATGATTCCAATGTCCACCGCCATTATTTCTTACTGCAACAGGATATTTGCTTATATCTTTTAGCAATTGTTCTATGCTGAGTTTTTCTAGGTCTGTACCTGCAAGAGCTTTATTTAGATTATCGACGTATGCTTTGTGATGACGATCGTGGTGTATTTCCATTGTCAATTTGTCAATATAAGGCTCAAGAGCATCGTTGGCATAAGGAAGTGGAGCCAAGGCATGCATTCCTTCAAAATAGACGGGTTTTTGTCCAAATCCGTTGCTTATTTTAAGAAATAAGGCTCCTCCAAGAAACGACTGAATAAATTCTTTTCTGTTCATTTGTATGATTGATTTAATTGGATGAATCTACTATTTTTTTGGGAGTTTTACCAATTTTTATGAAAATTTAATCTAAATCCTCCCTCAAGCATTGCTTTGAATCTTAAAACCTCCCCCAAAATACCGTTTCTAAATTCGATGAACTGCTTCAAAGAATGTTTCAAGTTTGGCAACATCGAGATGCCCGTTTGTTCGGACACTGCTGCATAAATCTACTCCATAAGGTTGTACAGCTTCGATAGCGGCTCGTACATTTTCGGCTTTAATACCACCTGCCAAAAATACTGGAATGGGAGATTGCTCTACAATTTTTCTGCTAATTTCCCAATTATGTACTCGCCCTGTTCCTCCCAATTCTTTTACAGCCAAGCTTGGATTTCCGGAATCCAAAAGAAGGGAATCAACGTATGAGGCGGCTTCTAAGGCTTCGTCAATTGTTTTTTCGTCGATTACATGAATCACTTGAACAATTTTCACACTCGGAATCTGTGCTTTGAAATCTTTGTACGAACCCGTTTGTAGGGAGTCCACTATTTGAATGACATTGGAATTGACTAGCTTTTGGTGTTGGATAATCGCCTGAGAATCTGTTCGACTTGTCAATAAAAAGGAAGCAATCGGAGGGGGAATAGTTTGAATAATTTCTGTGATTAATTCATCTCTGATTGTTCCTGGTCCACTAGGCATTTCTGCCACCAGACCCAAGGCATCTGCTCCATATTGAATCGCTAATTTGGCTTCTTGCACCGAACTGATGCAGCAAATTTTTACTTTTGTTCGTTTCATAATCATTCGTAAGATATTCGACTTAAAATGCTTCTGCCTAGGGTTACTTCGTCGGCGTATTCTAAATCTCCGCCAATAGGAATTCCACGGGCAATGGTACTAATTTTGATTGAAAATGGCTTTAATTTTTTTTGTAAATAAAAGGCTGTTGTGTCACCTTCCATCGTTGGGCTAAGGGCTAATATTATTTCCTTAATTTCGTGGTTTTGTTCGAGGCGATTCAAGAGCGATTGGATATTCAAATCGTTTGGACCAATGCCCGACAAGGGGGAGATAATCCCACCCAAAATATGATAAAGCCCATTGTATTGAGAGGTATTTTCGATAGCCAATACATCTCTCGTATCTTCTACAAGACACAAAAGGCTGCTATCTCTTCTCGGAGAATGGCAGATAAGACAGATGTCTGTATCGGAGATATTATGGCATTGTTTGCAAAAGCCTGTCTTGGTACGCATCTGAACCAAGGCTTCCGAGAGCATCAATGTCTGCTTTTCATCTCTTTTTAGTAAATGTAAGGCAATTCGTAAGGCTGATTTTTTGCCAATACCGGGTAATTTTGATATTTCTATGACTGCCTCTTCGATTAACTTGGAAGGATAATTCATGCGATTGTTGAAAATATTTCAGAGATTGTGATTGTCGATAAAATTAATGAAATCTGAATGATTTTAAAATATTGACATAAAATTCATGGATAGATTCTGTTTTTCCAAACAACTTTATTAGGCAAAATAAAATACAGAAATTGCAAAAACCAAAAAATATTCATATAAAGGGTATAAATAGGTAAATATTTGAAAAGTTTAAATTTCTTTATTTTCTTTAGAAGAAAAAAGCCAATTGTTTGGTTGATAAGTATTTGAATAATCATAATGATTAGACTCCATTTGAGGGAGAATAGGCTCAATATCAAGAGGATAGGAAATAATAATATTTGGAGAATAGCCGGAAAAGTCAAGATTGTCTTCGACTGAAAAGCCCCTGTCATCCATCGTTTGCGTTGCTCAAAAAAATGTTCTGGTGGCATGGTTTTGGTCATTACTTGGGCATCAAAAATATGCGAAAAGCTGTACCCTTGGTCAATAGCTTCTCGATACAAAGCATAATCTTCCACAATCGAAAATCCTATTTTTTCGTATCCGCCAATGGCATGATAAACAGTTCGACGAATCGCCATGTTATTGCCCATTCCCGTACTTGGAATGTCCCATTTTGACAATTTTTGCATGAAAAACAAGACAAAAAGCCATTCTAAGGCCTGACAAATAGAAAAAACATTTTTTCCTTTGACGAAGGTTGTCCCAACCAATACATCAGCGTTGTTGGACAAAGATAGCATTGATTCTATCCAATTTTTCGGTACTTCTATGTCGGCATCTGTAAAAAAAAGATAATCTCCCGAGGCTTCTTTGGCGAGTTGTGCCAACACATTTGTTTTTCCTTTTAATCCCGCAATGCTATCTTCAATGTTGTAGAGCTGAAGATGGGGCATCTGTGGCAAGAAAGTCCGAACGATAGCTTCTGTCCTGTCATCTGAGTGGTCATTTCCGATTTTTATTTCCAATAAATGAGTCGGATAACTTAAATTTTGTAGTGATTTTAGTAGAAAAGGTATGTTTTTTTCTTCATTTCGAGCAGCGATTAAAATGCTGATTTTGGGAAGGACGAGTGTCATGGCATTATAGTTTTTCGAACGAATAGCCTAATTCGGAAAAATGTTCCAAAAATCTTGGAAGTGCATAAAGGACTTTTGATTCTGCCTTGATGCTATCATGAAAAAGAACAATAGAACCGTTTTCTGTATGTTGTAATGTTTTTTTTAGAACAATTTCTTTGCTTAAATTTGGTGAGAAATCTCCACTCAATACGTCCCACATAATAACTTGATAACTAGCTTTGAGTTGCTTTGCTTGCGAGTGCTTGATTTTTCCATAAGGGGGACGAAAAAATGGAGTAGGGGTGCTTTTTGCACCAATAAATGATTGGCATTTTATAATATTGCCCAAATACAAATCATTGTTTGTTTTCCAGCCATTCAAATGATTGAATGTGTGATTGCCGATAGCGTGTCCTTGTTGAATCGTTTTTATGAATATATCGGGGTGTTTTTCAATATTATTTCCGATACAGAAAAACGTTGCCTGAGCTTGATATTTTTCTAAAATTTCCAAAATTGCTTCGGTTACTACCGGAATAGGACCATCATCGAAGGTGAGATAAATTTTTTGTTCATCTCTCTTTTTATGCCAAACAAAATTTGGATACAATGCCCGCATGAGAAAATTTGTTTTATGTACAAACATTTTCCAATTATTTAGGATTGATTTAATGCTATGCCTATTTTAACTGCCAAATCAATGGATTTTTCCATAGGTCTGAAATCCACCTTTTCAAAAGTATCCGTTGGACGATGAATATGAGGCATTTTTCCCTGTTTATCCAAGGCTGCCAATGTAAGAGAGGGAATGCCTGCTCGCTGAAACCACACCGAATCAAAATCGCCAGTATGCCAAGCTCCTACACTAATATTTTTGAGCGTAGGGTCTTGCTGACAAATTTCTCTCGCAGTTTTTGTGAGCATGTTGTCATAGATAATATTAGACCAAGAGCCTGTTTGAGTAATAATTTTCAACTCTCCATGCCCGAGTGTGTCAAAGTTTAGTAAAAAAGTTTCGGAAGTAAATTCTTGATAATGCTTTTTTAAATAGTCTCTGGCACCCAACATACCTACTTCCTCTGCCCCAGTAAGAACCAATTCAACTTCAATATTTTCAAGATTTTTTGCCCAAAGTTGTCGAGCAGTACTGACCGCCGCCGCTACTCCCGTGGCATTATCCGAAGCTCCGTTGGAGTAGCCCAATCGAAAGTAATCAATGCTGGAAATTACGCCTTGGAGAATAAAATAAAATGCCAATAGATTGGACAAAAGCAATAAAAAACCATTGGATACAAAAAAAAACGAAATTGCTAAAAATTGAGCAAAAAGCATGAAAATTAAATTGCTTCTCAGCGATTTTCTAAAGTTTCCGACGAATTCAGGGCGATATAAAACAGAAATGGGAGCGGTATCCCAATGAGCCATCAGAATTAGCTTCTTTTGTGTTTTTATATGCCTGGGAGGTTTTATCAATAGGTTATGTGTTTGGATGCGGGGAGGGAATTGTGTGACAGGCGATGCGTACCAATTGAAATAGAGCAGGGCCATCGTTACGAAGAAGAATACAAGAATTAAGCCAATGATTGTATTGAAATTGAGGCATATTAAACCCAAAGCAATGCCCAAAACCAAATACCAAACAATGGAAATATAGGTTTTAGGACTATAAAAAGCTTCTTTTTTTATCCATTCTTGGTCAAATCCATGACTAAGAATGGATAAAACTGCTTCTTCATGTTTGCTCCCGATTGCCCGATTGGGCAGCTGACAGAGCTGTTCGACTATCTGTTTGGCGGTCATGTATCAAAGCTTAATCTTCATAAATTATATTCCTTCTGCCACAACCTCTTTTACCTCAGGAACCATCGTTTTGAGCAAGCGTTCAATGCCATCTTTCAAGGTAATGGTAGAAGAAGGACAACCACTGCAAGAACCCTGAAGATATACTTTTACCAAACCCGAAACTTCATCAAAAGAGGCAAAATTAATTGCTCCTCCGTCTGACTCTACGGCAGGACGAACGTATTGGTCGAGTGTGGATTTGATTTTAGCAATAACCGGCGTATCATTAGAATCGACAATCAATGTATTTTTTTCCATTGTTTTTGGAGCGAAAACAGGATTGTTTTGCTCAAAAAATATCTTCATAAACTGCTTGATGTCATATACAATGTCTTCCCATGCTGTTTCATCATCTTTGGTAATGGTAATGAAATTAGAAGCAATGAAAATACGTCTTACAAAAGGAAATTGAAACAAATCCCCTGCCAAAGGAGAGGCTTTCTCTTCCTCAACAGTTGAAGCTAAACTTGGATAATCAAATGAGAGTCCTTCCGGTGCCAACTCGAAATTCAATACAAATTTCATTGAATTTGGATTTGGACTCAGTTCTGTATAAATCATTGTCTGACGTTGCAACATAATGGCGTTTATTTAGAAATAATAAATCTTGTTTAAGTACTTGTGAAACAAATTTTAGTTAAAATAAGTTTAGAAAACCAAAAAAACCTGCCGAAAGACAGGTTTTTTTGAATAAATGCGGTATTTTGAAAGACTTAAGCTTCTGCCACTACACTTACGAATGACTTACCGTCACGACCTTTTTTGAAACTAACCACACCGTCAGTCAAAGCAAATAAAGTATGGTCACGACCAATACCTACATTTACTCCTGGGTTGTGTTTTGTTCCACGTTGGCGAACGATGATGTTTCCAGCGATAGCATTTTGACCACCGAATAATTTAATACCTAAACGTTTACTTTCTGACTCGCGGCCGTTTTTCGACGAACCGACACCTTTTTTATGTGCCATGATTTTTTTTAATTATAACCAAAATTTGGTTTGATTGATAAATAAAAGAATGAATTTTGTCACTCGGTTTTATCAAAATAATGCCTTATGACTTTGCTGAAATAATGCCTTTAATTACGCAATTTCATCGATTTGGATTCTTGTCAAATACTGACGATGTCCATTCTTTTTCACGTAACCTTTACGACGCTTTTTCTTGAAAACGATTACTTTTTCGCCTTTCAAATGCTCTAAAATAGTGGCTTTTACTGAAACACCACTTACCGTCGGAGTACCTACTGATACATTTCCGTCGTTTTCAACAAGTAATACCTTGTCAAATACAAGTGCAGCGTTCACATCACCTTCCAATCTGTTGGTATAGATGGTGCGACCCTTCTCAACTTTAAATTGCTGACCTGCGATTTCTACGATTGCGTACATAATTTTATTTTTGATTGATATTGATACATTTCCCTAATCCAAACCTCTAATTTTTGGATAGGGGCAGAATTCGGACTGCAAATATAGGTAGATAATTTTATTTTTCAAAAGATTGCATTATTAGTTTTTTTTTGATAAATTGTAATAAATTTATTTTCTAACCTAATCAACCGCCTCCTCTATCTATGAAAATCCGTCAAATTCTACATGGTAAAAAAGTAAATGCCCTTTTTTCGGTTTCTTCTTCCACAAGTGTATATGATGCTTTGGTATTGATGGCCAATAAAAATATTGGTGCTGTATTGGTAATTGATGATAACAAACTTTCAGGTATTTTTACAGAAAGGGATTATGCACGTAAAATTGTCTTAAAAGGACTTCATTCTGTGGATACTTTGGTGCAAGATGTCATGACTTCGCAGCTGATTACGATTGAAAATGAAGACAAATTAGAGCTGGCGATGCAATTGATGTCCGAAAAACACATTCGACATTTGCCAGTAATGGACAATGGCCAATTGACGGGAATCATTTCTATCAATGATGTGGTCAATGCCATTATCCAAGAACAAAAATCTCAAATAGATTCTCTCAAAGGATATATATCAGGAAATTATGCTTGATTTTGTGTAGCGTAGAATTTGTTCTACGCTGAAAAATTTCTTTTGAGTAAGCCCTCGACAACCAAATATTGTCCGATGATATATGTTGACATAATCAAAAAATCTGCCGAAGGAATGCTATAAGAAAATTTATTGATAGCGATGATTGAATCTGATAAGATAAATAAAATTGCTCCCAATAATACAAATGTGTAGCTGCTTGGGGGGTAAGTGATTCGCTCGGCAGCTCTCATTCCCATGGTAGTGATGGCGATGATATATGCAAAAACAGGAACAATCATAAAATCCGATAAACTTGACTTAATGATTAAAAATACACCATAAGAATAAGCGATGAACGGAAGACGATAATAAAAATTTCTTTTATATTCAAAACTGAATATCCAAGAATAAGCAATTTGTGTGACCAAAAAGCTCAATAATCCAAACAAAAAAAACTGAGCATGATAACCCTGAAACATCAACAAAACATCTCCTAAGCAGGAAAAAGACAAGGCTCCCAATATTAGTTTATCACTGAAATTTAATTTAGACTCAAGATTTCGATAGTAAATGAATCCTAAAGATATCATCAGTAAAGGCTTAGTCAAATAATTTAGCCAATCGATATGACATTGCCCTGCCAATAGATTAAGAATACCAATTGTAAAGTATAGGAGTTTTTCTTTTTGTTTCATGAGTTGATGTATCTAAACATTTCTCAAGATATAAAAAAAAAGTATTGATAGTATCATTGATGATAAAATTTTTCATTCATATTCGAAAACCGACTTCTTTCATTCGTTTGTCTTCATCTCGCTTATCAATGATAAATATAGATTCTTTTTCATTTAATATTTTTTTTATTTTATCATCAATTTCGTCTAAATCATCTTTTAAATGCTTCTTTATCGTATCATAGGAGTATTTATTCCCGTAAATACTCATTAGTTCTGTATAGGAAACGCTATTAGGGAAGTTTTTGTAGATAATTTCTAAAATACTACGGCAATCACTATTCAGTTGTAGAAGAATTACGTCTTTTTGAGATTCAATTTTTTGGAATATCGATTGTGTATTTCTCTTGTTTTTTTGTCTAAGATATCCCCAAACCCCTATTACCAAAAGGCCAAAGCATATCAATCCGCCTGCCAAATGGCCATTTAATTCAAATTCTGATTGATATAAATCATAGACAATTTCTTTGTCGCCACGTAAATCACGATTGGAAACAATTGTCGGGCTATAAAATTTATCTAAATTTAGAATGATGTAGAAAAATTTGTCCGTATAAGGGTTGTAAGCAAAATGATTGAGTTTAATATAA
>JACCEA011527601.1_pt1 | contig 13434 bp, 16 predicted proteins | sample 7449851 | NCBI WGS metagenome assembly JACCEA01 (sample SAMN15323453, study PRJNA562643) | freshwater metagenome | isolation source: river surface water | place: USA:Blue River Watershed | collected 2017-08-18 | reverse complement strand
GAGGTAGTGGATATATCAGAGTAAGTTGTCCTGTTGCTTATTAAAAAGATAAAAAATAAACGTCAAATATGAAACACTCATTTATAATTCTGTTTCTGTCTTTAGCCATGATGTCGGCCAAATGCCAGCATCCGTCTGTAACGGCATCTACAACTACAAAGAAACCTGATTCTTCTTTGCCTACGACTCAAATTGTTGTTGATGCCTCGGAAATAGGGACTGGATTAAATCAATTCTCCTATACAGGAACATGGCAAACAAATTGGACTAAACCGGATATTGAACCTACTACTTTTTCATGGAGCACTACGGAAAATTCGGAAGTAACTCAAAAATTTTACGGCACAAAAATAGAAGTTGTGGGAGAAACATGGCCGTCACACGGCATCACCGCGTTTTCCATTGATGGTGGGCCGGAATCTTTTTACGATCAATATTCAGACCCTGGGGCTACATTTGTTACTTTATTTACCAGCCCAACTTTATCACTAGGAGAACACACGTTAAAAATTCGGGCTACAGGAACAGCAAATGTAAGTAGCTCTAACGTTTATTCATTATTTTTTCAAACACGTATTACTACAGTAGTAACTCCGCCTGATCCGGAGCAACCTATTGCCGCAGACTATGTTGTATCGCAAGCACACCCATCTGCTTCGGATGCCGGCCCCTGTGACGCAAATCAGCCATGCGCTACGATTAATGCTGCGGCACAGCGAGCGCAAGCCGGAGACGTTGTATTAATTCGTGCCGGCACATACCATGAGACAATAATACCAGCGAACAATGGCAGCAATGGAAGTCCCATTTTGTTTAAAGGCGCTCCAGGAGAAAGTGTGATTATTACAGGACTGGAAACAATCCCAAACACAGGATGGACGGCCCACAGCGGAAATATTTATAAGAAAACCATAACGCTGCCGGTAAATGGATTTGCTCCGGGAGGAGTAACTAGCAATACTACCATACTTGCCAACCAAATTTTTCGAAATGGAGAAATGCAAATACAGGCACGCTGGCCCAACGGTGTAAAAAATCAAAATGATTTGTGGAAAATGGATGCGACGGGTACGGTAAGTACTTCCGGGTGGAGACACTATTCTAATTTTTCAGGAGGTGCAACAACATGGCCAAATATTCCTATGCGGCCTACATGGCTTAGGGACAACTTGCTTCCATCAACTTTTACTGCAGGAAGTCTTGTAGGTGCTACGGTATTAATTCAAGGATGGTACATAATGAGCAGCAAGACAGTTACAGGTCATGCTGCGGACGGTACGCTAAGTTGGTCAGGCGGTGTTTGGGGAGACAACGCTAATGATCAGCAATTCCGCAGGTATTACCATCTAACAAATCAACTTCAGTTTCTAGATCAGGAGCGTGAATTTCATTATGAAGGCAATACTTTATACTACTATCAACCTGGGGGAGGAACGCCCACGGGAACTATAGAATATAAAGCCCGGAATTGGGGCTTTGATTTGCGCACGCGCTCTTATATAACTATACAGGGCTTAACTTTTATAGGCTGCGAGCCTGCGACCGGCAATACTTCTACTGCTTTTTGTACCATAGACAACATTCGCGCGTCTTACATGAACCATAACTATGCGCATAATGTGAGTGCGTGGCAAGGGCATGGCATAATGAAAGAGGTTGGAACGAAATTAATCGGTGTGAACAACACTGTCAAGAATAGCGAGTTTCAGTGGTCGGCGTCGCAGGCTGTTTGGCTTGGCAACAATGGTTTGGCGCAGAACAATTTATTTCATCACATAGGTTATGATGGCATGTGGGGCTGTCCCGTTGCGTTCTGGGGCAATGACGGTATCAACAACATAAAGGTCCTTAACAACACAGCGTACACTCTGGGACGCGGATTCGTAGACAATGGTACTACGCGATCGGAAAGCGGCGGCGGTGGACATATTGTAAGCAGTACCAATCATGAGATCGCTTACAACAACGTTTATGATTATTGCAAACTAAATCATGATGGAGGTGCATGGTACTCTGCCGGATTCTGTAATTTGGCCGGACTTCGTATTCACCACAACTGGTTCCACGATTTCGTTTCATTCCGTCCGCCAAACGGAACGTTGACAGACGGTATAATGGCGGCCATATATTTTGATATGGGATCGGGCGCAGCGGTTGGACAAGCGCCGGTTACCGTGGATCACAATATATTCTGGGGGGATAATGTAGGCGGGTATGCAGGGACGGAATACTCGGATGTGTATGAGCTTCCATCTTTTCAAGCGTCTACTAAACAGCCTACACGATACTATAACAATGTATTTTGGGGGGATATAAAATCTTTCACTACATATCAAAACGCAGCCAATGCTATTGCTCGCAATAACATAATCAGGAAGTCATGGAATAACAATTGGGGTGCGGCCGGTGTTAACATAGCCAATAGCATATCAGCCGTAGCGCAACACGGAATGGCAGCTACTAACCCATTGTTTACTGGAGGCTCTCTAAGCACGCCACAAACATATTTCACACTTCAGGCAGGAAGCCCGGCACGCAACAATGGTACTTCAGTTTCGCCTTATAATAACGACGATACTGCCCCGAAAGACATAGGCGCGTATTACTACGGGCAGCCTACATGGGTTCCTGGATATGTACCTGTAACGGATGACAGCGGAGGAGAATCTGGGGCAGGTAACATTGCAACGCTGGCAACTGTGGCCAATATAACGGTTCCTTATAACACAGCGTTTGGAACAAATGGTGCAACGGTAGGGTTGCCTGCGGCCATAAATTGCACTTTTGACGATTCTAGTACGGGGACTGTTCCAATGACTTGGGCCATTGGTTCTTATAATCCACTGGGGACTTCCGGCTCTGGGTTTAGGGTTTCCACAGAGTATACCATTGTTGGTACACCGGTAACCGGAGGGGGCATTACAAACACCAATAGTGTTATTCGTAGTGTTACGGTCACCGTACAACACGCATTAGCGCCAGTTAGTGGGATAGCAGGTTTTTGGGACTTTACAGGACTTGTCACAAGTACTGCTAATGATTACGGTACGGTAGATGGCAGCAATAATATAACCCTTGTCAAGTCATTGGCACCTGGGCCCGTTGGTCGCGATTTCAATGCGTTGAATACTGCCCCTAAATTATCAGCAGGAACGGCCGCAATGATTGGCACTGGGGCTTTTAAGCAAGTGTCCGCTGTGAGTGACCTGTATTTCCTGCATTATAAACCGGTAACTAACGATTTAAAATGGACGGCCATTTTTGTTGGCAACCTTACCGACACTAACACAGCCAACGGAGCCATAATAGGCAATAATGGAATAAACACCTTTGCCACAGGCATGGTGCTTAATTATTCCAGCAACACTTCCGATAACAATTTAACCACATTAATAACAGCAGGCGGAGGAAACACAGTTGCAGGCGCTACTCATGTTAACGCTATTGTACCTGGCACGCAACACGTATATACAGTAACGTTGGACAATTCATTAACCAATGTGGAAAAAAGTAAAGTATGGCGGGGCAATACTTTAATAACAGCAACGGCATCTGGCAGCGCGGCCCCATCTAACGCAACTCCAGGATCTGTATTTAACTTAGGCGACGGAGGCACGTTCAGCAGCAACGATGCTTCCGGTAATTATAAATTATTTTTAATCCTGGAAGGAGTCCCTTCGGACGCCATATTGAATAAATTAAAATCTGACATTGCAGCATATACCGGAACGTCGCTATGAAATTAATCCCGCTAACAACAACGTTATTAAAGGCATGTATGCCATATGCCTCCAACATAAACAGCGCTCTGTATGCACCGTTGTTGACACAGACAATGGACCGCTTTAAAATAGTTGGTTATAAAAGACAGGCGGCATTTTTGGCTCAAGTTGCCCACGAATCTGGATCTTTAAAATACGTTGAAGAAATTGCGTCTGGTGATGCATATGACACACGCGTCGACCTAGGCAACACTCCGGAAGTAGATGGGGATGGCCGCAAATGGAAAGGACACGGACTTATCCAAGTCACGGGCTTTGATATGCACAAACGCTGCGCTACTTTTTTCGGCCTTGATATGGAACAAATAGCCAACTGGTTAATGACTCCATATGGTGCCGCAATGTCGGCAGGCTATGTATGGAAGCATGTGAAAGTGTTAAATGACCTTGCTGATAGAGGAGAGTTTTTAAAAATTTCCACGCGGATAAACGGCAGAAATAAAAAAACCGGTTTGCCCAATGGATGGGTGGATAGAGTTAAACACTGGGAAAACTGTAAAAAAGTATTAAAACCTTTTGAGGTATGAAAGGCAAATACAACGTAGTGTGGTACGCCATTATTGCTGTATGCATTACAATACTGATTTTATCGGTATTCAAACAATGCGATAAGACCGCCAGTGATTATGAAAAGTATATTCATGTGCGGGAGACCATTGTAAGGGATTCCGCCTTTACCCTAATTGACTCAGCCAAAAAAGTTATCAGAAATTTAGAAATTTCTCAGGCTATAAAAGACAGCGCGTATAAAAAAGAAATAGAACGTCTCACACAAGCCGCAGAAAAAGCCCGCACAAAGGTTGAATTTTTAATTTTAGAGAATCCATCGTTGGATACTTTGATCGTTCTAAAAGACTCCACAATCCATATACAACAGCAATGGATTTCGGAGAAAGACACTGTTATAGAAAGATACAAAAAGTCCATAGCTTCTTTGGATGCAGAATACAAGACAATTACCGACAGGCTTATAAGAACTACAAGTGAATTGGGATACAGTAACGAAAGATTAAATGAAGATTTGACTGTGGAACAGGATAAAGATTTCGGCATAGGGCCGTCTATTGGTTATGGTCTAACACCTTCCGGACCCCAGCCTTATTTCGGAATATCTGTGCATTACAATCTTTTAAAATTCAATATTCAACGACGCAAGAAAAAATAAAGCTAACCTTTAACAATTAAACTTTACAACTATGACAAAATTCAGAATTGTGTTTTCTACCATCTTGCTTACCCTTTTGTCCATTGCTGTATTTGGGCAAGACTCCACCGCCGTGAACGAACCGGCATTCTCATTTGGTTCAATATGGGAAGCGTTGAAAAAGCCCGAAACAATTTCCATTGTTCTTGGCCTTGTTGGCGTTTTGAGTTTTGTAGTATACCGTGCTGGTAAAGTCCGGACGGCGCTTAATGTTATCATAGACGCGGCGCAGGATAATAGGATAACCGAAGACGAGTTTCAGGCAATTGTAAAAGCAGTAAAAGAAATTTTCGGCAAGAAAAAAGAATAGCTGTAGCGGACGTTGTGTGTTAACCTAATGGGGGGGTTTGACGGGCTTCCCCATTTTTATTTTATGGCAATAAATGGCCCATTCCCTTATCCTCATATAAAGCGCGGTGGCGATGAAAAATATAAGCGCCTAAAATAACGCGAATTTCCGCCGCATTTTGACAAAACACTTTATCAAACGTTTTGCCATTCTCCCCCACAATTTTTTCAGGGAAAGGATTTGCGGCCCAATATTCTTGCTTAAAGAGCATAAAGGCGCCAGCAACGAATGGAACAGGTTCTGAACATAAACCGCTTCCATAAACTTGGGCATAATTTTCTGCCTTTTTGAAATGGTACAACATACCAAAATTTTCAGGGTCCCCCAATTGTTGCCAATCTAAATTACACCGATTCAACAAAGCGCCGAAAATGTCACAATGTGGATAATTGAATATCGCTTTCTCCATGACATTGTAAGCACGTCTGTCAAGAACCATCGCATCCCAGTCCATTATTTGTATATATTCCCCAGGCTTTGCGCGCGCGCAATGCTCGTTTAAACCAACAAGGGATTTAGTAGTAGAAAACGGGGCAATTCTAAATATTTCCATTGTTGTTTAATTTATCGCCGTCGTGATAATGGATCAGCCACGATAGCACAAACAAAATTCCAATACTTGCCAACTTCGCAGCCGTTGGCAGATATATAAGAAATTGTTTAAGTACCCAAAACAACAACACAATTAAGGCGGTTGTTAATACAGACCATAAAAAAGACTTTATTAGTTTATTCATAATGCTTAGATTGAATGTATGAAGAAAGTTCTTCAGCGTACCTTTGGGAGACAGAGAGTAAAGTCTTTCCATGTTTTCTATAGTAAAACATGACTTCCGGAATGACAGAAATTTTATACCCTGCTCTAACGCACCGTAACCAAAAGTCCCAGTCTTCGTAGCCTTTTTTGAGTATGGGATGTTCGTCAAAACCGCCAACTTTTCGCCACATCTTTTTAGAAAAAAGAGAGCAGCAATTTATTCTATTTTGCTCAAACAACATGTGAAAAGTTATAGGGACAGATGGGGGCTTACGAATTTTTTCATAGTCGCCAAAAGTTTGCAACCAACTGCTGATAATGTCCGCGCCGGTTTCTTTCTGCAGCGCCAATGCCCTTTCAATGTAAGAAGGATGAATTTTATCGTCGCAGTCTAAAGTCAAAATCCATTCTGTCTTCGCTAAAGCTATGCCAGTGTTTCTCGCTGCGGCCAATCCTCTATTTACAGAATGCTTAAATAATTTAATATCCTTTTTAAAGGGAGGTAAAATTGTCGCTGAGGCATCATCTACGACAATTATATCCGCTTGAATAGTAGATGCCCGTACACTTTCAATTGCTTCTTCCAAATACAAAAGACTGCCATTGTAGTATGGAATCACAACAGCGACACTCACGGCTGAATGATTTTATAAATATCCGATTCTTTTGCAGCGAACAAAGAATGCTGATTTCTGCCTATTTTGTAGGAAAACCCTTCCGGACTGTGCACCACATCGAATACTTTTAAATCGACTCGTCCATTCGATACCCAATCTCCGACGCAAATGCGGCCTTCCAGTGCATTAGCTTCGGCAGGTATGAGTTTATGACCCCCCACACAATAATTTAAAAAGTTACAGGGGTGCAGCCCCCCTAAATATGAGGAGGGCTGCAACAATGGAAAGCCCAACATGCTTTTTAAAATGCCACTTATAGACTGGTCACAACGATGGCCCCAACGAATTGTTTTACCATCGCCCACTGCGCAGCAATCCGCAATACTATTCCAGTACAGCCAATCGGAAACAAATTGCTCAGACTGAAAATCCTTCCGTAAAACTAGCATTCCCCCAGCGTGTTGATAATAGTGTCTGTATTCCCACGCTTTGGGGATTGTCCTCAAACATTTTGTCGAAGTGAAATTATAATGGGTATGAATGCCTCCACCTAAGAATGTTATTGGTTTTACATCCCAAGGCACAAAACAACTTAAATTCCCCTGGCTCACGTCACACAGCATCTGTAACGAACCTAACGACACGTTTTGAAGCAAGTCGAAATCGAAATACCACATTTCCGGAGAGCAGTCGGAATAAATTAAATAATCCCCCTCGTCCATTCTGTGCAGCACTTCTTTAATTACGGCAGGTTTATACACCCTGCCATTTTCCCCGGGATCTGGATTTTCCAATAAATGCAAAATTCTGTCTCTCATTTCGCAAGGACTCCAACCCCCAACAACATCAATAACGCCCCCTAAGGAATAATGGAATTGCTCCACGTCTATAAACTTGTCCACAACAGCACGGATGGTATGCTGTGTTGCGCCATATTTTCCGCCTTTGCGACCTTGACGGTCATCTGCTACAGTTACTAAATATGTTTTGTTCATGTGGTTTTTATTTCTGTAATTTTTATTAAATCCGGCGACGGCTCTCTGTATAAAATTATTTCATACTCCTCAAAGCATGATGTTAATTTCTGAAGGCCCTCTGTCAGATATGAAACATGATAGAAAACTTTAGTGCCGTCCCAAAGAACGCCAACCACATGACCTACTGTTATTTTGCCTTTAAGTTGAACTTGTGTTCCAGGAGCGTAATACAATTTGCTTTCCATATCCTTACTTTGTTTGTCCCCATGTGTTTACTAATTCTGCCAACTCCAGGGCGCTTAAATCCCGTATAGTTTGAAGGGCTCTTTCATTAGAAGCAAAAAATGGATTTTCGCGACTGCTGTTGGGCCCAACAAAATGATTCAAGTGATACATATTAGGACCGGGAACGCGTGTAATTTGACGGCCTAATTTTTTAAGGCGTAAAACTCTCTCCACGTCTTCAGCGCCGTAGGAAATAAAGTTTTCATTTTCCAAGCCACATTCCCGGTACGCTTCTTTCTCGAATCCAAATGCCCCTCCGAGACTTGTGGCATCGCCTAAATTCATACCGTTGAACACAGTTGTTTTAACCATCCCTATATCTTCATAATCCCTGAGTACAGCATACCATGTGTTACGAGGCATTCGGGCAAAAGCCCACGCATAGGGGAAAACAAATGGGTTGCCTGCACGCATTAATGCCACAGCTTGGAAAATTTGAAGAGGAGGTATCAATACATCCGCGTCCCAATTAAAAATATATTTCGTGTCTGCTTCTTTTGTCATCAAATTAAGCATTCTAGTGCGATGGAAATCTACCCCTATAAACTCCATGTACTTGGAACATCCATGCCAACTTTTATTTTTCAAATAGGAAAATTTCGCGTCGCCAGAATGCTGCTCCATCACAATAACGGTAGTGTTAAAATTCCTTTTGAGAAAACGCAAAACCAAATTTAAATTTTCCTTCCTGTCCTCGTGGTCGTAGCTAACAGGAATTATAAAAGTTGTGTCAAACAAATCCAATCGCTTTTCTGTACCGTCTTCATTCAAATGATCAAACACAACCCATTCTGACGGATAATAATCTTTTATATCACAACGCTGTTTCAAATCCCCATTGAAATGGTGGGCTGGCCGTACTACCTTGCCACGATTTGCCAAATAAGCTCCCCAAAAACTGAATGTTGAATTTCCTATTATGAAATCATCACACTGAGACATTAGACACAAATCTTCTATGTCCGTATTGTTCTCGGAGTACGTGACGTTTGGAAACGTAGCAAAATGACAACGGCAGTATGGAATATCATCACTAAATACTATAATATCCCGCTCCAGCCAATCCGGGAAATACGCATTTAAAGCGTTGAAAAAATACCCCGCAACCGGCAGTAAATGGTAGTTGGGGTTGTTTACATAATCCCCGCGGCGAATGCTTATAGCAATAGGCGCCTTTAAATTGCTGAAACCAACACTTTGTTTACAGTGCTCTACAAATTTAGCTTTGAAAGTAAACATGGTACGCAGCAATACCTCGCAATGCTCCCAATATTTGAAACTTTGTAAATACCCCCATACATCGACGCTGCTGTACTGATTAATGGGCGACCATTCTTTAACGTAATGAAAAGTCTGTTCCTTTGCTTCAGTATTGGTAGGAATGTTTTCGCCAGAGCAAATGGTATTTATTTTTTCTTCATGGGCAAAGTACGGCGTATACGGCCATTTTGGCAGCGTTAAAGTTGCCGTGTGTTTAATGGCAAGTCCCAACATAGACGCGAATTGAAACAATTGATTTCCCAACCTTCCGTTGGTCGTAAAGGACTTCATAGTTAATATTTTCATGCCTTTCTTTTTTCGTATTTAATGATGGTCTCTCTGATTTTCCGCTTCATATTTTCTCGGCTTGCACACCATACAATTTCTATTTGGCGATTCCGCATAAAAGAACTTAAAATTTTCTCCAGCACTTCGCCTTTCATTTTACGGCGGTGGCCCCCCGGAAATTTTAGTGTTATAAATTGCTTACGTGTGCACTCCACAAAAAGTAAACAACGAATGGAATACACTTCAGCGCGCAAAAACATATTAGAAAACCTAACGTGCCCCTGAATTAAACTGCCGTACAAATCAATACCACTCTTACGTTCAATGTGAACTTTGTTGAAAAGTCGTTCACTAGTATAGTCACCTACAACAAGTTTGCGCCGATTGCAACGAATCCACAATGGTAGCTGTTCCCGCGTATCGGTGAGTATCGATAAGTACGGCAGTGATTTTTTAGATGTCATTTGGCAAAATAATTCGTGTTGCAGCAAAGTTTTCCTCACTGACTTTATCTTTGGAATACTGTTTTGTAAGTGTGGCAAATTCGTAGCCCCCGTAGTGATAATGGACGAGGGCATGGGGCATTTGCCCGTTCATATTCCTCTTCCCGTTTTTTTTTATCAGCAAAGCATTCATCGCAATCTCCAAAACAATATGGCGTGCTACACATGCGTCTTTAAATTTTAAATCCTTGCTTTCTCTACTTTCTTTAACTCACACCCAGGAACTTTAATCCCCTCGCCCAGTGCCATTTTGATTGCATATTCATCGGGCACCAAGTACTTACGCGGTATCTTAGACGCATCCACAATTGACACAACATAGGTTGTAACTTTAACCGCAGCGCCAACTTTCCCGATATTCAATTCAGCAGACTTTTCTGCATACTTCGCAACGCTTACTTTTCCATTTGCTGCCTTTGTCTCCAATTTCTTGCGCTCGGTTTCCTGCCACGTGTAAAATTCTGCAATAGCTAATTTTATATTCTCTTCAACAGATGCAACCTTGGTGTAAAAAGGTTGAAAAAATGCTGCATGTTTCTTTTCAGAAGCCTTTAATTTTTTCACGGCTTCCTTAATATCAGAAACTAAATCAGCGTGGCGTACCTCTGCCATCTTTTTAATTTCCTTCAACGCTTTGAGACTGTTGGATGCCTTTTCCAAGGTATCCACATCCCTAATTGCTTCTACTTTCTGCAATTTAGAAAACAAAGGCTTTGCCTCTTTTTCCAGACTTGCAACTACTGCGGCCGTATCGATATTATCGTTCGATGATTTTACTAATTTTTGCATTGTTGTGGTTTATGCGTTTAAATACTTTATTTAATTTTGTTTCGTACAATGACTGTGCGGCAGATGGCAAACGCTTTTCTAGTTTCTTAATTCTCCTCAACACGGTCATTTGTTCTTTGCCCTTCAAAGCGTACTCCAGGGAATAATCTACCATCAATTTTACCACCTCAGCGGAAGTCATAATATGTTGCCGTAATGTTTGTATATGTACATTAGAAATTCCATTTCCCTTTCTTTATACGCTTCGTGTTTTTTCAACAGAACGCTGTCAATAATGAAAATGGGATGTTCACCGTTTACCTTTTTCTTGCTGACAAAAATAAAAAAGAATTTCTTCAGATTTCTGACTTTCTTATAAGTCCATGACTGCCCCGCATATCCATATTGAATAGCTTTTGACAAGCAGTCAGTAAAAGTAATGGCCGTCGTTGTTTTTATATCGCTGCCTACACGCTGCTGTACCTGTTCAATGTCCAGGATAAAAGAAATCAACTGGCCGAATAATTCAGTATACTGTTTGCTTTCTGTAACTGCATCCCTCGTTAATTTAGTTACGATGGGGTGTTTACGTAAGGCTGTCACCATACCGTCAACCATTGTTTTCTGACCCTTTGCCAACTTCTTATAAGAGTCGTTTATACTCTGCAAAAAAACTTCATGTACCGCCGACCCTTCTAACAAATAGTATGCATTAGAGGGTAATGGTACTTCATTCAGCATTCTCCCTTTTATACCGCACGCATGACTATATGATGAATTCTTTTCTAAAGGTCCGGAGACTTTTTTATGCTTCTTTAAATACTCGGTCAACAACATTCCTATAAATTAAAAGCAGGCAATAAAGAATTGCCTGCTTTGCTCACATTTAGATTAACTACTTCTTTTTGCCCTTTGCCGCCTTATTTTTAGCAGGCGCCATCGATGCTTTTTTTAGCTCTGCGTATTCCGGAGACGCGGCGATTTTTTTCTGCAAAAATTCCGGCAAGTCTTTAAACGAGGTTTCGTCAAAAGGTTGGTCGGGATCCATGAGGAAAATTTTGATTGCTTCTTTGGGCTTTGCAGTCTTCATGCCGGAAGGAAGAGCGACAATGGACTTCACATTGCTGTACCCTTTATCATTGTGCTCAAAAGTTGCAAGGCCAATTTTGTCTGCCGTGTTTTCAATGTCATGATCTTCGGGCTTTTTAATGCCCAGACCTTTAAGCCATCCGTACAGTTTTGCTTTTTGGTTCACGCTGAATGTGACTGATGCGTAAGTCACAAAGCGGTCGCCAGCATCGGTTGTCAACTCAGGCAACGCCACATTTTCAAACCCGAGTTGAATTTGATGTGACGCTTTGAATTGTTCATTAAGAGGCTCTTGTGTACCAAGATCAATAATTTGGCATACGCGGACGGGATAAGTGCCTTCCGGGTTTACTTCACGTTGTTTAACTGGTGCTTTCATTTTTTGTTTTTGTTAGTGTTCATTGTTTACTGTGTTTACTGTTGCTCTGCGCTGCCTTGCAGCGTGTAGCCATTGCGTTGTTTACTTCTTTTGCTTTTGTGTCTTGGGTGCCACAACAGCCTTCTTTGTAGCTGGCTTTGCTGGCGTTGATTGCTTCTTTGCCATTTTGTGTTTTGTTTAAGTTAAAACTAAATTTTTAGTTATGCCCGCAGGCCGATTTATTAATTCCAATTAACAAATTTCCACAACGCGGCCGACGAAAAATTATAAATTTTATAAAAACGGCCTAATTTTATTAAAAAGAGGCTTTCTATTATTAAGAATTAATAAATTATTAATAATTCTTTTTCAAAAATTAGTCTTTTTGGCCGACGCCCCGTTATATTTACTATATAATTACGGCAGCAGAGGGTAAAAGACCGGCGCCGTTCTACTAAGTCTGCCTGTTATGGGTAAGGAGTAGTTCTCAGGGATCTTTCGAGAGCAGGACTCGTAATCTCACAGCTTCGGCTGGAACCTCGTAGCCCCCATAGCGGATGCCTTTAGCCATCACCATACCCGCACGTGGGGCGCACTGTTAGCTACAGTGTCAGTCTACGAATGGAGAAAAAGAATCGCAGAGTGATAACGTTTAACCACAACGGCACTATTATAATAAGAGACTGTCGAAAGTCGGCGATTCACTGAACCAAAATAATCATGGAAACAATCGTCACAAAATCAGAAATTATTTTCACAGACGTGCCCCGCGTACGTCTAACATACAATGGATTAGTACAAACTAAGAACCGCGTGAAAATAACTCAAGTTTGGGAAACCGAACGCGTCTTCAGGCGCCTATTTAACGGCGATCTGGAGCATATAGAAAGCATGTGGATGCTGGCTATTAATCGGGCAAATGAGATATTAGGAGCATTTGAAGTTAGTCGCGGCGGGGTCGCAGGCACGGTATGCGACCCAAAGGTGGTTTTTCAATTTGCGCTACTGACAAACGCTTCAGGCATCATACTGGCACACAATCACCCTTCTGGCAACTTGACTCCCAGTCAGGCCGATATAGACCTGACGAAAAAAGTAAAAAAAGGTGCTGCTCTGCTGGAAATGAAATTGTTGGACCATTTAATCATTACGGCAGAGCATTACTATAGTTTTGCCAGTGAAGGACAAATTTAAATT
>JACCEA010811740.1_pt1 | contig 13437 bp, 8 predicted proteins | sample 7449851 | NCBI WGS metagenome assembly JACCEA01 (sample SAMN15323453, study PRJNA562643) | freshwater metagenome | isolation source: river surface water | place: USA:Blue River Watershed | collected 2017-08-18 | reverse complement strand
GAAATGATCTGAATCATTTACCGGAATACTTTCAAAACCACGAAAAGTGTTCCAGTTCAACAACAACTCTTCTTGCTGCGCTACATTAGATTGATACAAGGTCAAGAAAATATGCTCCAGTTGCTTGTCTGCCATTTCCTTCGCTTTCGATATTGATGGAAAGGAGCCACAGATTCTGAGGTAAGATTTCAGCATACGACGACTTGCCTGCATTGCTCCATTGGTGGGTCCAGCTCGAGAGTATTCACGATGAATTTGGATTAAAACAAACGGCATTTCTATCAGTTTGCTGTGGTTTATTGCTGTTCCACCTTGGCCATCATCTAAAGTGGCTTGTGCAATCTTTGATTTCATTGCACTGGCATTCGCCAGTGGATCGAGACTCCCTATATTATTGGTTGCACGCAACATTGCTTCTTGTGCATGAGATTGATTTAGTCGCTTTCGAATTATGTTCGAAACAGTGGATGCCTCTATCAAATCCGTAACTGATTTTGCTTTCACCATTGCATTATCTTCTGCACCATTTTGAGCATTCTGTATGAACGAAGGACTTTGCGGTCGGGACGAAATAACGGTTGGCGTTTTCCTCCCCGACTCAGCACCAGCCTCCATAGTGATAGCCTTCACTCCAGGAGGGAGGCCCCAATCTATAGTCACTCTACCTCCTTGAAAAGTTTCAGCACCTTCTGATCTCTTAATTTTTGATTGATCATTTCCGGAAGTTATCGACAAATGAACTTTAGAAACATATTTTAAACTATCTAAAATATTAACTTCTTTGTTGGAAGTGGTTGTGAAATCTGATCGAAACTTCTCCCATGCTCTCTCCATGCGCCATTGATTGTCATCTAAAACACGCGGAGCATTTTCCCACAATGGATTAAGGACAGGTGCTTTGTAGTTACGGACCAACTTGATTACTGCTAATTTTGAATCTTTCGGAACGTGCGTAAAAAAATCATGCTTCGTAATTACATAAGCACTGACCAACGAGGCTGCAACGATTGTCTCGGGATGATAAATATCGGCAACAATACTTTCACATAGTACAACGTAGGGTGATATGACAGAATCAGGAGCAATTCTTCCTAAATCTAGCTTTTTCTTGCGTTGACCAATTGGTATTAAATCCAGTGTTGCGAATCTCGTCAATTTCCCTCGCATTTGAGATAACCGTTTCTCTTCCAAAGATGTTGACAGCTGCTTTTCATCTACATGATTGTCGCCTGGAGAGCGGTCGTCGTTGGTGATTTTGCTATTGGACATACTTTTTGACAAAGGAGTCAACGCAGTATTCTTTTTCAGATCTTTCGTCGAAATTTCAAGAATGTCGACCTTTTTCAACTCCTCTGCATGCTTCTTTTTGTTCTTCCTTTTGAGTTGATGATTATATTCCGTTGTGAATGATTTATTGGTGTTTTCTGGAGGTGTATCAGGAACAATCCGGTGGTGCGATATAGCGACAGAGCTCTGGCCATCCAAAACAACATTCTGGATTTGAAAACCATCGGACTCTTCAAGGAAGTGATTTTGTTGGGCCTTTCTGTCCTCTTCATATTGATGCTGTTCAAATCCTTCCGTGATTTCTGTTAAAACACGACATTCTCCTTTCTCAATAATTACTATTTCTGTTGCACGTTTACCAACAGTAGCTATCTCCTCATTGATTTGGAACTTCTTTGGTTCCATAAACCTTGCCAATGCTCGCAAATGAACTACATCCAAAGTATTAAACAAGTCTGTTCTACGTAGGAGCTGTAATTTGTGCATACTATCTTCGTGCATCATAACATAAACGAGATTGTGATAATCTTCCTTTGCAATAACCAATAAATCTGTTGAATCCTCACCGGTAATGATTGATGCCATTCGCAACGAACTCTCATTTTCCAATGCGCGCTCACCAAAAACATCACCACTAACTAGTTGATTGACTTTACCACCCAAACCTTCAGTGAGATCATGACCTTTCTTTGCATTTGGTACCGATTGTTGTTGCTGTTGATTGCCATCATTCACCCAAACCTCTACATTGCCTGACAAAATGACGTAAAATGCTTGACCAATTTGACCTTGCTTAAACAAAATACTTCTACCCCAAATTGTTACAGTTTCAGCAACACGACACAACTCAATCAGTTGCTGCATAGTAAACTTCTGGAAAAAAGGGATTCTGCGATAAAGGAAAGAGGCGACTGCTCCAAGCTCCTGAGAAGATCTCTTTTCCCTCACTTTGGAAAGGATCTTGATCACACCTTCTTTTGTTCCAAATTGATCAATTTTCAGGTTTAGAGAAATTTCTTTTTTAGCTTCATTCAAAACAGACATATATATAGATTTGTGAATAGTTACAAGATGCGTATATTCCAAGGCAGTAACTGTAGCAGACCGTGGTTCATCGAATTGAAGTGCTCTCTCTCCGAAAAACTGTCCCGAACTGTATGTGACGATGTACTTTTCTCGGATTTCGCTTTGACCTTGTGTCAAATCAATCTTGTAACGAACTCTAACATCACATTTCCCTTGCAAAACAATATAGACTTTATCACCTACATCACCTTGATGAAAGACCACTTGCCCTGAGTCGTAGGTCTCCATACCTAGACTTCGACAAATATCATTCATCTGACGAGGACTCACAATACCTGCAAGATCTTTGGTGATCAACTCCGTTTTGCTGATGTATGACTTTAAAAGTAGCAAATCATCGTATGATCTACTAGCTTGTGGTTTCAACAAAGCGATGCGGATCTGCTCCATCAGGTCCTTGTCGTGAGTGAGGTCCATGTTTTTAACGTAATTTACACTATGGAATAGAACCAATGGAATCCTTGATAGTGTTTCAAATGATGTGGATATCAAATCATTGAGAAGAATGAATGGATTCCAGAGAATATATCTGAATCATTTATGTTATGCTCCAAGCAGAAGCAAAAGCCAGGCTGCGCGAAACGGCCCACCCGGTGTGACACACTCACAATGTTTTATTCCATTTTTTTTCCCGCCAAAATGTGGAAATTTTGTTTGTATGGGGACACATAATATTACTGTATACCATATCGTAGCACCATAAAATTTTAATCAACAGCATCCAGAATGGCGGAACCAGACGAGCTCTTCACTTTGCGAACTTACTATTGGCTCGGTAGTTTTCAGGTAGGATTGATGCCAATTGTGGAACTACTGTGATCCATTCTCCTTCTCAGTCAGCAATTAACGAGGCTAATGGACTGAATCGCTTGAAGCCTCACTTACAAGAGGAAAAAGATGATTATGTATATCGTGCATACATTGGTCTTGGCCAATATGATTTGGTAATTGGCGAGATTTCCGAAGGTTCTAAACTCACTCCTTCTAGGCGTATCATCAAGCTATTTGCTCAATACATGGCAAACCCTCACAACAGAGAATCAGTGATTAATCAAGTGGCCAGTCTCCTTAGTGACCCAACCGCCGCAACCAATAGAACTGTTCAGTCCATCGCCGCGACAATTTATCTCCACGAAGACAATTCAAAGGAGAGTTTCCGTATCATCAAGGATGGAAACAATATGGAACAGTAAGTCCTGAACAGTTCTGGCGCTTTTATCGAAAATTTAAAATCGCATGCATTTAGATATGCGTTCTTGGTTCAATTATATCTCAGAATATTTCGAATCGACTTGGCTCAGAAGACTTTGAAGACTATGAAATCTTCTGATGAAGACTCTGTCCTAACAATGTTATCCAACGCAGCAATTCATCTTGCAACGGTAAGGGCACTTAGGGCTGATATATATTGTTCATCATTTTTTTTTTGTTCCAAAAATAGAGTAAGGCACAAGAAGCTGTTTACATATATGAAGAGTTGATTGATAAATATGGCGCCTCTACAACATTACTAAATTCTCTAGCTGTCGCAAAGATGCATCTTGGTGCATTTGAAGAGGCTGAAACCACACTTCAAGAAGCTTTGACGAAGAGTGCTTCCGATCCTGACTCATTAGCGAACATAATAATCGTGTCGCACCACCTAAGTCGCTCCAAGGAAGTTATTAATCGCTTTATGAGGTAAGTCCTATGATCAGTGTTTTCTTTTTTGTATTCAATGTATTGATTACATCATGGTATAGTCAACTCAAATCGAAGTCCCCAAACCATCCATTTTTGGTTTCGTTGAGTGGATTTGATGATGCATTTGATAGAGCAGCAGCCAAGGTTGCATGAACAATTATTGTTGAGGGGAAATACCTATTGATTGACCACATTGTAAAATTACGATTTGGAATATAAAACTCTGTTCTAAAAAAAATTTCAACGCCAGTTAATATTGGTTAACATGTGCTACTATATAGTTTCTGGATTTATTTCCATCAATTACGATCCAACATTGCGCATCATCCATACTTATAGGTACTATAGGCAGTAGATAATCACAGACGACAGCCCTAAGGAGGCCTTAATAATGGTATAACCCATAATAACAGACATTTTGTGGGGGCAAGCGCAGCAGCGCAGACGCGGGCGGCAGCACGGGCTACTACTACACTGCACTGCTACTACTACTGCTGTGGGCGGCGCAGCGGCCGGTTGTGCGCCTGCTGCAGGTCTCTTGTGTACTGCTGTCCCAGGTCCCAGAGCATAATATGGATCTTGCATGGAGCGTGACGGTGATGATATCGATTTGTTTTGAACCAAATGTTGAAATCGATCGCAGTATGGAAGGAGATTTGCTTGAATAAGAGATGCAAACTTTTGTCGGAGCTGCCTGATGGAGTCCTGGCAATATGCAAGCCAAGGGGAATACTATCCCATCCTAACGACCAGCAAAATATACAAAAAAAGACTTCAAATACAATTATCAATGGGGTATACAATTATCAAAAAGAACTATTTGCAACTATGATACCCAAGGAACATCGTTTTTGCGATGCTGATGTGTTGGAGACGCATCTTCTTCATCGATTGGACAAGGAAACCAGTGGAGTCATGCTTTTATCTATTCAAAAAACCTCGGCAGATATACTAAAGCAAATGTTTAAGGATCGTATTATCAAAAAGGAATATTATGCTGTGGTTCATGGTGTAAACATATTGGGCGGTAGAAGTGAGATCTGGTGGGAGGATACATACATAAAATTCTCTCACAACAACAAATTATCAGTGCGCACTGCGGTATCCAGACAAAAATCAACATTATTAGCGAGGACCAAGGTATTTGTTGAACAAGAAAACTTTGACAGCGGATTAACTCTCCTTCGTCTACAACCTCATACTGGTTATTCACATCAGTTGCGATATCAATGCGCACTTCACCAATGCCCGATAATTGGAGATGATATTTACGGCAACTTTATATTTAACAAACAAAATAAGATTAGCCGGATGCATTTACATGCATTTAAGATCGAGTATCCATGGCCATATTATACTAAATCGAATACCACCGGCCCCGTTACCCAACTTGCCTTTGCAGAGATTCCCGACGAATTCGCGCGTAAATTCAATTGAAAGTGAGCACTACTATCTTGTCATTACTATTAAAATTATTTGTACCCTTTATATGTACACCTTATCAATAAACTACTTAATAAAGATATGCATAAACGGCATCGCAACTACTGATCAAAATAGAACTGCCTCATCACCTTCAAATGGATCGTGACTTTGCATCGGGGATGTGCCTTGTTGAGGTGCATAAGTTACCATCAGATTACTGTACCGAATGGGCACTTTCATATTCATCATTTCGATATTGGATTGCTTTTTGTTATAAACGTGATTATACAAACACCTAGTGTAGCGATTTGGAGGGAGATATAACGCTACAATTACGTACAATTGCAGCAATATACCTAGACAGAACAAAATTGAAGATACAATGCGGGTTTTACCGTCATCCCCTTGATCCCCATCATCCAACTCTAAATTGTCATATCTCAAGAAGAACTCCCCTGACATCCAAACAAAATTTGCAGAAATCCAAAAGATTGTAGTAATACAATCCAACAAACGAACTAAGTTCCGTCGATACAAATAAGCACTCAAGCAATAAGTGAATATCGATAAGCTTCCAAAACACATTGCAAAAGCCTCATACATTATTGCCAAATCTCGTCCTTTCGTAAGATCTCCCGTTCCCCACGACCAGAATAAATCTTTTGAGACCCAAAATATTATATAAGCATTTTCTATTAATGCCAAAGTTAAACCATAATACGGATTTGCACCGGCATGATTAGGACTCGTCAGGGTAACATCATCGTCATCAAGTTGATCCAAAATATCTCCTTCATTTTGTTGTGCATATGACTTCTGTCCAAAAAAAAATAAAACCGCCTCATTCTTAGAGACTATATCTTCCTCTTCGTCTTCCGGTGTTTCGATACATTTGTAACAGATTAAAAGGTACATAAAGAGCTGGACGATCGAGCTGAACAAAAAGAGAATAGTTTTAACATTTACTAAAGTGTTCTCTATATTGTCAGACATATAGCCTATAGGTGTGTTGGGGCCTACGTGTACCTGTGAAGATGGCTCATTGTTCATTAATTCTACAGCCATCCATATAAAGTTGCCACAAACCCATAGCAGCAAAGAAATGTTGTAAAATCGGTATGACCTTCTCGGATCAAAGAAAAGCAAAAAAACATGCATCAATACTGATATTATACCAAAGGGTATTGCAAGAAAGACATTGGTTGTCATCCAGCCGAAGTCTTTCAGTAGCCCTGCGTCATAAATGTTGTAGTCAAAGCGTAAATCAATCATCACCAAGCACAATTTTAATTGCTTACATGTAACTATTAGAATTCTATCAATGGTGGGCATAAATCCCTCCATACTAAAACTGCAGCAGCAACAGCATCGGTAGCTTCGGTTGTGATTGTTGCGGGGCATGATGCGGTTGCCTCAAAGAGTTTTTTATGCTGAATAACCAAATGTACTTTCCCAAACTGTTGACGAATCAATTTACATGTGCATAAACACTAATCATTCATCCCGCATCCAACTTTTCTTTCACAACCCACAAATAGCTAAATAATAGCCAATAAATAGTTGCTTGTACAAACCGGCCTCTGCTGAATTATTATTTTTGGGGAATTTTTGTCAGATTTTTGAAATCATCCACATTTGACTAAAATAATTAAACGAAACGGTTATTGGCTGGCCGTCTGCTGATTAAGTTAATTATTAATATTCGTATTCATGAGTATAGCAGCATCAACGTAAGTTCAGTGAAGGCATCTTGTCTTTCCACTCTATTTTATAGTGAGGATTATGCGAAATGGAGGAAATTACGGACAGAAATGCATATTTCAAGCAAAAAGCGATAAATCTTCAAAATCGCATTGTGAACTACAAGTCTTCAACGACAATAACATCAGAGGCACTTGTATGGACATACCGCACTACAAATTGTGACGTAATATCCATAATAACTACTGCTGCACCCATCAAAGATGGAACAATGAAAGACATTAGAATTGAGAATCATGATGTTAAAAGGTACTCCAAGACTGATTGTTTCAAGGAATGATCTATAATTTCTTACAAACTTCTATTTTTTTCAGGTTGAAACCACCAACAGTTAAGAAATCACATAAAGATGTCCTTAACGACAGCCCTTATGATGTTGGATTGTCTGTGGATTTGGATAAGAAAAGGAAAAAGATAAATCAACAACTTCATTTAGAGAAGAAAGAATTTATGAGCAAACTGAATATCACTCGAATGGTTCGAACAAAATTGGAAAATGATGCAGCTAAGAGAATTCAATCCATTTTCCGTGGATTTTCAGTGCGAAACTCGTTGGACGAAATACGTTATTATTGTTCCATCCACGCACTGATTCGAACAAACATTCGGTCCTACTTGGAAAATGCGAAGTATTCCACTAAAATATTAAGTGAATACCGCATGGAACGTCAGAAATTGAGAAACAATAGTGCTGCATTAATTCAATGCACATTTCTTCGGTATTTAAGTCGTCGTTGCTACAGGGGGCGATTGTATGAAAAAAAATTAAAGCTTCGTCATAGTGCAGCCAGCATTATTCAAGCTTACGTTCGTGGCATGCATTCACGAGCTAGAGTGAGATTTATGCAACAAAAGAACTGCATGGTAAAGATCGTTCGGGCTGCATTAAAGATTCAGTGCGCATTTCGTCGAATGATTGCCAAACGTCGTGTGCGAGTTCGTCGCTTCAAATTAAGATTTTTGGCGTGTCGAATTATTCAGAATTGGTATCGAGCATCTTATTCGAAGCGCATGGCTGCTCACATCAAGGCAGTAATGTTAGCTAGAAAGTTGTTTAATGGTGCAAAAGCAATTCAAAAGATTGTACGCTCTTTTCTTGCTAGACGTCGTGTAAATCGCGTTCGTTTCCGTTGCGTTTACAAATTGGTCTTTAAGTCAGTTACAAGAATTCAATCGTTGGTTCGGAAATTTTTGGGTACTATTGCAGTGAAGAAAAGAAGAGAATTGAAGCTGGTAGCGGACGCCGCCGAAGAAAAGCAGAGAGCATTGAACAGTCAACAAGTGGAGTTGGCAAAGATCAATGCTGAGAATCTGGCACTATTGGAAAGTGCCGATATTTTTATCCAGGCCAAGAAAGGCAACACTGTAAATGTGGAAGATATTTTCAAAGGATTAATGGGTGGTGATCCTCACTCTCCTACAGATACAAATTCTGCTGGGGATACTCTACTCACTATCGCCGCAACCACTGGTAACATGGACCTATTGCGTAAATGTATTTTGTGGGGTTTTGACATCAATCATCACAACCTTCTGGGACAAAATGCAATAATGATAGCAGCCAAGTCAAATAATATGGCAGTTTTTCAGTACCTTCTCTCATTTCATCCATCATCCAGCGGTAATGATAAGGGTAGCGACAAACCGGTTTTGTCGCTAACAGATGAAGAAATCGGCTTCCTTTATGTTGCAGCGGCGGCAAATGCAGCGATTTCTGATTTGTCAATGCTTCAAGCATTATTGGCAGTTGGATTTGATGTGAATGCAAAAAGTGCAGGGGATGGAATGACAGCAATTCACGCTGCTGCGGAGGTTGGTCATGCCGATGCATTCAAACTTCTAGTGAAAAACAAAGCGCGTGTAGATCAAGTTGATGAATTGGGACAAACTCCTCTTCATAAAGCATGTTGTTCGTCGCTTAAATTGGTGCAGTGGATTCTAGGGCTAGACCCAGATTTCCCTATTTTTATGAACGATGAGACAAGGCGTGCAGCAGTATTGGCTTTAGATATTGATGGGAAGGACTGCTCTTTACATGCCTCCATTTCGGGACAATCTGATATTTTGGAGCAATTGGAGAATGTTCTCGAAACTACGGGTGGTGCGAAAAACGATAATGGAGATCAAGAGATTGGATGGAGCCCAAACGACATCACCAAAGGTCTTCAATTGGTAGAACACGGAAATCTCTACTGTATTCGAAAGATAATCACTGTTGGATTCGATCCATCTTGGCCTCAAGAGGAGACCAGCTTGACAATGGCATTGGTTGCATGTAAATTAGGAGATTTAGATGTGATTGATTTATTAATGGAGTTTGGAGCCGATTTCTCTTGCGTTGATGCCCATGGTCGAACAGTCATGCATTTTGCTGCTGAATGTAGTAACCAACCAGTTGTGGCACATCTTTTATCCCACACCCATGCAGCCAAATGCAATATCAAAAAAGAACTATTATTGAAGACTGATACTGTTCGACTAGAAAATGCTTTTCATTATTCAGCTAGAGCCGGCATCGAGATCAATGTGGATCTGCTCGTCGGTCATGAAATAGTATCCAAAATGCTTATGGCAAAAAACAAAGATGGTCTTACTCCATTGCTTGTAGCATGTAGTTTTTATCAGGAAAGAGTTATCAATCTCTACTTGAAGTTAGGCGCCGATCCAACCGTGGTTGACAATCATGGTCGAGGGTGTCTATGGCATTTGTTTCATCCGGATGTATCGGTTGTCGCTAACCGAAGAGTATGGTGCAGTGAATACATTTGGCAGTGTCCTTCCGCTGACATACAAAACAAGAGTCGTAAGGATCGAGATGATGATGTTGCGAGGGTTAATATCGAAGCTTCCTTGGTGATTACTCTTTTGAAGAGTGGCTGTACATTATACGAGAATTATGCGCTCTCTCCAGAAGAAATTAGGGAGTTACCTTTCCAAAATGGCTCACCACCAGTTGCACATGAAGATGTCTTAAGTGAACCGGGTGATATAATCATCCAAGAATATTGTTATGCGTTTTTGAAGCAGGTTGTCTCGGTAATTTCTCCTTTAGATGCATGGAAACTATGTAAGTCGTGACAAAATTTGATTACGATTGTTGATTAATCAATGTCATTTTCAGTAATTGCCGCTATTCGCTTTGATGATGGGACGATGAAAACATTACTGTACCTGTTTAAAGTTGGAATGTTTGATGTTATTGCACCAAGCGATGATTTGATCCCATCGCAACCAACGGCAGTATCCACGACTTCTATAAATTCGAGCAGTGCTACTGAAGAGTTTACAGAAACCCGAAAGAACCGTCAGTCAATTATCGGCAATATTACGAAGTCAGCAAGTGTTGACATTGTAATCCCACCTAAAATGAGCGAACAAATGTTTCAGGACATTAATCTTTTGGGTTGGTCTATTCGTTTACATAATGTGAAGGTCGTTCAATACATTGTTAAAAAAGGATACAATGTTACTCAGCCGGTAGATTTCCGCGGTAATCCTTGTCTCCATTATGTTGCAATGTATGGGACTCCCGAGATGGTGGATGTATTGATCACAGACAAGCGCTTGCGATGGGAGCAAGAAAATAGAAGAGGGTTTACGGCTGGAATGTTGGCAGCAAAATCAGGGAATATTAGAGTTGCAAGAAAGTTGTTTGCAAATAAAGCGAGTGCCAGAAGAAGTCTGGATGGTAAATATGCTGGATGGGTTTTGGCATTCGTTAGGAGAGCGGAGAAATTTGAAATATGTACTCAAACTGGAAGATATGGTAACGATGATGAATTGTACTTTAGCACTGCACCAGACCCTTTTTTCATCACATGGTTCTCGTTTAGTTGATGATTGTATAAAAATAGTTATTTGTGACTTTAGTGTGGTATCATTGTATAATAACTTTTATCAAGTATTGTAGTCAAATGAAAGCTCATGTTTTGGAATTACATCTTAGATCGTAATTCATACAAATCTGTTCGCTTTTGACGCCAGCATGGAATATTGGTCCGCATTTCGTCCGCTTTCGTCAAATCTAGCTCTGCATACACTATCGATTCACCTTCGTCTGTGGTGGCAAGAACTTCTCCCCATGGAGAAACAACAGTACTGTGGCCCCATGCTATATACCCTCCATTAACATCTCTTGCAGGTGAGCAAGCCATTACGAATACCTGGTTATCCACTGCTCGTCCACGTTGCAACAATTCCCAATGGGCAGGACCCGTAATCATATTGAATGCTCCAGGGTACACTATAACATCCGCCCCTTTGCTTCGCAAAATAGCTGCATATTCAGGAAATCTAATATCATAGCAAATACCAACACCAATATTGCCCCAAGGAGTTTGAACCACCGTAGGGCCATCACCTCGGGTTAACGAGTCAGATTCCTTGAATGTTATCCTCCCAGGGATGTCGATGTCAAAAAGATGAACTTTACGGTGTTTTGCAATTAGAGTACCATGGGGGTCGAAGATTGGACAAGTGTTGTAAACATTGAATCCATCCGTTTCAGGAACGGACCCACCGATTATCCATTTTCCTAGTTCTATTGCTTTAGTTGATAACATGAATGTGGAAGGTGAAATCTCTTCGGTTGGCTTTTCGCCCACCCGGGGAAAAAATTCAGCATACTTCGGAAAACTTGTAACCGCATACGGTGAATTCCAGCATTCCGGTAAAACCAACAAATCTGCTGCTTTTGCACTTTGTTCCAGTGCTTTTGATGCTGTTTCGATATTTTGCAGCTTATCGGTTCCTACCTTGATTTGACAAAGGGCGACTTTAAGTTTATCAACAGCACGAAGCATGGCACTCATTTTCGTAAATACAAAAATTCAAATTTATTTTATTATAATGTTAGGCCTTGCTATTGCATTATATTGTAGAAGTATAGAAGTACTTCTGAATTTTATACTTCTAACTGATTTATTGTACGTGTCCATGATGTGGGTTACACTAGCGTTACAGTGGTGTTACCCCCATTCAATCAACATTTTATCATTCATTTTGGATTTCAGATATAACCGGAACACTATATATGGTATATATGGTGTGGGCAATCTATAAGTCACAATTTCTATATGGAGAAAAACTGTTTCTCTTATAACTCATGATAGAGGCAAGTAGGACGAATTTTATCCTGCCAAATTAAAGATCTTTTGATTTGCCAAAAAAGGACAGGATTACTTTTTCAAAATTCGATTTTTTTCAAAAGTTATAACGCTTGGAAGTCGCCATATAAACTCGAAAATTTGGGTTTTATATGGTGGAAAATCAAGTTTATATGGAGAGGACAAACATATGTGCGGTCGCACACTGCCACTGTTTCATTACACCAATTCAAAAGTATTTGAATATTTTGAATATTAATTGCATCTAAAGAAATGCCGAAGCCAAAAAGATCAGTGAAGAGAAAGAGAGAACAATTTGCGAACCTTCGAATGGATAATTCGAAAGGCAAAATGTGTAGAAAAGAAGATGTTGAAAAAGCGAAACAAAAACGATCAACTCGGGATCATGGCAGTATCTATGGCGATGATTCACTAGATTCTGACCAGATTGTCATAGAAACCGATGGCGATGATGTTGAAGAGGGCGAAGAAGATGATGATGTGGATGAGAAAGATCTCAATCCTTCTGATCAGGAATTTCTGAATGGAATTTTACATACGCCTACATGTGTAATCAGGATGATGGTACTTACATAAGGGATGGCGAAGGCAATATCATGATAGACAAAGAAAAATTGGTAGCTGGAATTATCATTCATCCAGGACAGAATCATAATGGATACTGGAATAATTAGAATCTATCCGAGCAATTGGAAAAACAAGCGATTCCAATATTTAATTAAAGATCCTTCATGAGAATCAAGTGTGAGTATTTCATTTCGTTAACTCCAGCAATCACCAAACATATGCTCCGGATGCTCTATTGACTCGTAATTTAAATAAGAAAGATGGAGGAGCAAAAGCAAATAAAGCAAAAAAGCCTATGAGACCCACCAAGTACACAGACGTCAATGGAAATGATATTTTGCAGCCGCCTATGCAAACAGAGGAAGGAGTTCAACAAGGCTTGATGATCACAATCCTCACTGAATGAGGACGTAATGTTGCTGGGAAATCAAACGATGAGCTGGAAGCTATGCTCAAGCAAGAACCCGACTTTCAAAATCAAGATATTTGGCTTAGGGAACTG
>JACCEA010366511.1_pt1 | contig 13437 bp, 14 predicted proteins | sample 7449851 | NCBI WGS metagenome assembly JACCEA01 (sample SAMN15323453, study PRJNA562643) | freshwater metagenome | isolation source: river surface water | place: USA:Blue River Watershed | collected 2017-08-18 | reverse complement strand
CGAAAGAGAGCTGTTGTTGATTCGAATATTCAGGAAGTTAGGCGAATGGAGGAGCAGGATGAGGCTGGCTCCAGTTTCCCGAATGGGCTAATTTCCCCGGATTATTTTATTCATTCGTCATCCAAAACAACCGAAATCATCCCAATAAAGTGTTGGGGGTCTTGATCATGATCGAAGTCAAGAATTGGGAGAAATTGCGCATCCAGGCTCTGCTGATCCTGATTATGATCCTGGATCCCTTGGCTTCGGTGGCGGTCCAGCTGACGACAGGTTTTGACTCTCACGTTCCCTTGATTCTGCCGAGTGCCTGTATCGCTCCGTTTTTCTTAAGGGCGGTCAATCAAGATAAACCTCTCGGCCAGCATGTGGGAACCTTCATACTCCTGGCCTCCATGGTATCCGCTGCAAGACTTCTCTGGGCAACAGCATCCAGCAACTTTGATCATGGGGTCTATATCAACATTGGAACCAACGCAGCCTGCTGGTTCATCGCTCAGGTGAGTTTTCGCAACTGTATGCTCTTTGGCTTGTTTAACATTGTCGGCAACGCGGTGATGATTGGAATGGCGGATAAGGTTCCCTTTGATGCGATGTCGCATCTCAATGCCATCATGACAATTTTTGTCGTGTCGTCCCTGATCATGTGGATCTACTTTGGCTATCAACGAAAACTTTTGGCCATGAACAAAGTCATAACTGAGCAGATCCGCCATGAACAATCAACTTCCGGCCGCCTCTTAACGGCCTCTGAAAAACTTGATTCCAGTGTCCAACTTCAGGGTACAGCCCTGGTTCAAACATCGGCCAGTATTGATGAAATCAAAGCAACGTCAGCCCATAACCTCGATTCACTGCACCGGTCCCGGGACCTCGTCATAGCGTTCTCGCATTCGGCATCGGCTGTCATGAAGGCTCGCGAGAATATTGAACAGAGCCTTGCCTCGATTGGTCTTGAAGTTGATCAGCTGAAATCTGTTGTCGACCAGTCCAAAGTCAAATTCGAAGAACTTTCCGCAGTTCTGACCGAACTCTCACGGATCACGCGTATCGTCAATGACCTCGTTTTCCAATCGCGCCTTCTGTCCTTCAATGCCTCGATCGAAGCCGCCCGAGCTGGCGAACACGGCAAAGGCTTCTCTGTTGTTGCCGAGGAAGTGGGAACCCTGGCGCAAAGCAGCGGGGCCGCGGCGCGGGAAATCGACAAGATACTGGGAGAAAGCCAAATCCTCTTTCAAGCCGTATCCCAGGAACTGTCGGCAAAAATGCTGGATGCCCATAGCGCCATCGCGAATCACATCAACTCGGCGCGAGGTGATGTCCTGAAAAGCACGGAAACTTTTGATGAATTAATCGCCCGCTCTCATGAAATAAAATTGAACACGGATGCCGCGATCTCGGCGATAGGCGAGATCGATTACGGTTTGAAGCAGATTGTTGATTCCGTGAATGCAATTAATGTGACGAATCAGGATATCGCATCATCAGCGGATGACACCAAGAAGAGTGCCAGTGTGATTGATGATCAGATCCAGCAATCTCAATCACTGATCGAAGATATTAAGCCACTGCTCAGTCCGTTTCAAAAGGTGGCATGATTCAGGAAACCACTCTGACCCTCATGTGGACGGAGAACGTCTCGGACTCTGTCCTTAACACGCAATCAGATTGATGGGCGACGGCCTCCAGCAAACGATGGCAGTCATGACAAAGCTCGGCCAGTGGATGGGGGGAAAGTCTGCGTGACTTTCCTTCCAGCAGGAAAACGAGACCATCCCTTGTCATATAAATCCTAAGTTGCTCGATTTTGAGTGGTGAATCTCCATGCGCGGAGAGGAACACGGAAGCCAGGAAAAGTTGAACCACGGCGCCCGTCGCTGCTGGAATTCGAGTCGAAGGTGCTGCTTCCTCAGCTATTTGAACTTTTGATAACTTCAAAAGAGTCTCTAACATTGAAAACGTATTTTGTATCAAATCTCCAAGCACGATGCTTTCGACCTTGTCTGTGCGAATGGATTCGGTGAACGCGAGCATTTTATGGTTCAGCAAGGCGAGCTGATCAATCTTTTGCTTGGCGGCCTGCAATTCTGCGAGGCGATCCGGCCTTTTGTCGAGCGCGTCGGCGGCTTCCAGGACATTGGCGCACTGGCCTTGCAAAGCCTTGATTTCCGGCGACAAAGCCTCATAGATATGTCTTGCGAAACGGCTTAACATTCGGAAGCGAATTTCAAGATTGGCGTTGTTCCTGGCTTGGAGCCACTTCCGGTGTGTCACCTGCAAGAAATGCTGGAATAGCGTTGTCACCATGTGCCCCACAAGTGAGACAAAGGTTATGTCGACCAGGAGAAAAAGAGCCCATCCTTCCGCCGTAAGGCCGAAATCAAAGGCGTTCGGCGTGCCCAAAAAAGCACCGAACAGGAAGATGGCGGCACTGATTGCGGCCACGATGCTGATGATGGAGCTATAGTGAGCGCCGGCAATGGTGATAGTCCAGAATATCCAGAGCGGCCACCAGGATCCCAAACTCGTCACAGGCGTTTTTCCCGAGAAGACGACGATGAGCGCCACCCCCAGCATAAAAACGCCCATGTAGGGTCCGGCCAGACGCTCGGGCTTTTTGAGATAAAAGATCAGGCCTAATGTGGCGATGAAACAAAGATCGACGAAGAAAAAGCCTTTCATGAAGGACCAGAAGCCAACCGTGACGATACTGTTCAGCGACTGGAGAACGAGAACGATGGCAACATGCGCAAACACCAGAATCAGGGATCGCGACCGAAACTCGACCGTCCCTCCCTTTTGAGTTTCAGCCAGAGGAAAGAAGCGATCGCAGAGGCGAAGGTACGGCTGAATAAAATGATGGATGAAGGAATCATAGGATTTCATAAGCGACCTAACGGGACACTGGCCACGAAGGTCGTGGCCTCCCGATCCTCAAGATATTGCAGGCTGCCTCTCTGCGACTCCATGAGGCGCCTTGCGATGGAAAGGCCAAGGCCTTTGCCTACCCCTTTCTGCTTTGTGGAATAAAAGGGTTCGAAAATGTGCTCGGCTACGTTCGGCAGGATCCCGTGCCCCGAGTCGATGACTTCGAAATCGATCCACTCCGCACGCCGCGTGATCGCGATGGTGATGACACCGGCGCTGTTCGCGGCCTCGCAGGCATTGATAATGAGGCTTTCCAGAACCTTGAGCAGAATCTGCGAGGGGAAAACGATAAGAGCATTGGCCGTGTAGTCCGCAAACTTGAGCTGTTGATGATATTGCTTCAAGCATGGTTCCGTATAGATGATGGTCTTGGCACAAATGGTGCTGACGAGGCTGCGATCGGCTTCCAAAACCTCGTCAAAGGCAACACTCAGCCTGAGTCCATTGAGGATAAAATTGATGCGTTCCAAACCGTTATCGACCAACTGAACGGAACGTCGTCTTTTTTCCTTATCACCCTCCGGGCTTCGGCTCCGCTCGATGTATTCCAGACTAGCACGAATGATGCCGAGCGCATTGTTGAATTCATGGTTGATGTTGCCGACCAGATTACCGAGGCAAATCACATTCAAAGATTGATTGAGGGAACTCTGATTTTGGATGGCCATCTGCTCTTTTTGCACGCGTAGCTCTTCGAATCTTTTGGTTAGGAAAGCCACGATGAAGCATGCCCCCACGATCGTTGCAAAGGAGCCGAAAGCGTAGTCGAGCATAGTCAGGCCGAAGGGGAGGTGGGTTCCAATGGAGAGATTATAAAAGAGCGTGCCCAGAACGAGGCTGACACTTGCCACGGCAATGCCCAGGGCCTGCGATGAACCCGCAATAAGACTTGTGATGATCACATGATAGGGGACCAGAACGTAGTGAAAACTCACAAAGGTTTTCGATGTGAAGATAATTGCACAAGCCAGGAGCTGCATGGCAAAGACGTGAGTGGTCGCGATCAGTCCGACTTTGCCCGTGACCTTTAAGCCCCAAAGCCCGAATAAACTGATGACAGGCCCTAAAGCCAGGAGGAAGGGGAGGGACGGGTCATGCGCTAAAATCAAACCGCAGCTGATGAGCACAGGGTTGGCGTGAAGAACAAGCACGAGGGCTTGACCCCGCATACTTTGTATCTTGTCCGATCCATGCTCTCCCTTTTTTAAATACCATTTCCCATACCGAGTCACTCGCTGCAGGAAGGACATGTATCAGTACCTTTCGGACGGCTTTTTCCGTATTCTATATCAGCGGTACTGCTTTTGCGAGATCGTTAGTGTACTGGGGTTTTTACCCAAAAGAATCGTTAAACCGGTTCTGCACAGGCCAATCGCTCGTGAACCTCGTCGTAGTCCTGATCGAACTTCTGCAGATTGCGGTCGGTCCTGAGTTCCCTGGGCGTGCATTGAAAATGCTTTTTGAAGGCGGCTGTAAAGGGAGCGGTTTCCTCGTAGCCGACCATTTTTGCTATGGCCGCTACGGATAGACCGCTGGTGAGGAGAAGGGTATGGGCTCGTTCCAGACGCCTTTCGCGGAGAAACTCCCCGGGTTTCTGGCCCATTGCGCAGGTGAAGCGACGGGTCAGGGTTGAGGGGCTTACATTCAGCGTCGCCGCCAGCGTTCTAAGGTCGATATCGAAGTTCTCGCTCCGATAGAGCAGGCGAAGCGCACGTTCCACAAGAAGATCAGTGGAACGGGGCTCGTGGATGGGGAAGAGGCGGCGATTGCCGAACGATTGGTAGTAGACTTCTTTCAAAAGTTCAGCCATCACAAAGCGGATGCAGAGATTATCGCGCTTGTCGTGCAAGACCATTTCGAAACGAAGGCGATGAAGGAGTTCATTGATCCAAACGGTCTCGCGGTAGATGCGCGAACAGAAGAAGATCGATTCCAAATCCGATATCGCCAGTCCGTATTCCTGGGCCGCCACGGCGAAGCTGTCCGGGAAAAATTGCAGGATAAAGACGTCGTCCAATTCAGAGGGATGCGAGACCTGAGCCGAAAAACCCGCGGGAGCCGCAAGGAAGTTCTGATGGTCCAGGCTCACGCCATCGCCCAGTTTCACATAGCCCTTCGGCTCGAACTTATAAATGAGGCAGGGGACTGATGTTGAGATGGCTTTATGACCAAGGATCGAAGTCATTCGCCCGTAGCCTTGCTGCTGTTCCATCGCTGCTCCCCTTTGCTGGCAAACGCCATACGCGGATTTTGGTAGGCTCCCGCTATTCTGGTTCATCGAGATCCGGAATCAGGCTCTCATACAAGATGATGATGCGAGCTTTGCCTTTTCATTGATGACCACGTATCGTAGATATATGAAGCGGTCCAGGAACTGTGAGAAAAATTGAAGCGGATTTCAAGCTGATCGCAGCAGTAAATTTGCTGAAATTCTCAAAGAACATGCTCAACGGATCATAAAATGGCGCAAACTCGTATCATTCGCCAGCTTGAAGGTTACATTCTGGAATCTTTCCAGGATTTGAATGGCCAAATGGGCTTTGCCTATTTTCGCGGACTCGATTTCACCTTTGAGCTGCCGCGCATGGAAAAGCCGGTCATCATTGCCGCGATGAAATCGGCTGTGATCCAAATTGAAGCGGAGCCTTCCCTTAAGAAATTTGTGACCAATAGCAAGGAGTTACTGGTTTTACCAGCACAGCAGCAGGTGCGAATTAAATCTGTTTCGCCGCATGCAGAATTTGCGCTGTTCTGGCCCGAACGGTCCCTGCGGGATAAGACCTGGGCTTTTTATGATTTGCAGGCGGATGAGGCGGAGCGGATTTTTCGCAAGACTCGCCAGGTGACCCAGACACAATGGATTCGTGAACTGATCTTTCGCTATCACTTCGAGCGCTTCGTCGCCAAAGCCCGGGACAATATCAATACGGCTTTCCTTGAGATGGAGCTGGTGAAGGAAATTTTTTACTTCTTCAGCGAAAAGTCCTTGGCTCGCAATGGGCGACCGCATTTTTATCAGCTCAGCGAAGTTCTGCAGAAAACCATAGCCTATATGGAAAGTCATTTGAGTGAGGAAGTGGATCTGGAACGACTTGCTTACATGGCTGGAACTTCAAAATCCACATTGGTCCGCGCTTTCAGCAAGGAACTCGGGACCACGCCAGCAAAATTCCTGTGGAACCGGCGCTTGGAGGAAGCCAAAACCTTGCTTGAAACGAAGGAGCTTTCCGTCAATGCTGTTTCCGAGCTGGTCGGCTTTATGAATGCTGCTTCCTTCACGCGCGCCTTCAAGAGAGCCTACGGCCATACTCCAAGAGATATGGCCGAGACGGATTCAGAAAAAAACTCTTAGCCCGAAGGAATTCCAGCGACGGGGTGACACGAGAGGGCCGGGTCCTGCGACCCGGTTTCGCGGCTTGGTTCTATCCTTAGCCTTTTTGAGCCAGCAGCTGCAGGGTCGCGCTGCGGCCTTTATGTCCCTCACCCTCTTCGATGTTGCGCAGGGTTTCCTGTATCAAAAAGAAATTCAAACCGTGCAGCTCGGATTGCAGGATGTCGGGAGTGAGAAGCATGTCGACATCTTTGGGTCCACCTGTTCCGAAGGGAATCTGCTCGGGCCGATAAGCTTCCAGCACAAACCATCCCCCTGGTTTGAGGGCGGCTACCGCGGATGCATGCACTTTTTTTCGGAGCTGGGATGGCAGATGACACCAAATGGATATTACGACATCAAAGGGGTCATCCCATCGGCTTTGGGCAAGGTCCTCGACTCGATATTCCAACCGCGCGTTGTAGGGTTCACATAGCGCGAGAGCCTTATCCCGCGCTGCAGTTGATCCGTCCACGCAGACAAGCTGATGACCTAGGCTCAGGAGGTGCCGGGCGTTACGCCCCTCGCCTTCGCCCAAGGATAGGATGCGCGATCCTGGTTTGAAATGAGGAGCGCATAATTTGAGCCAGTCATTGGGTTCTTTACCGTAAAAGTATCCGGAAACCGCATAACGCTCATTCCATGGGTTCATGTCGTTCTCCCTTGAAAATCATTAATTTTGAGAATCCAAGTTTGATCGGAAGGACCTCTGCAGCTTGGACGTGAGTGCGAGCCCGTTGCCCTCTATTCAACGACCAATGTAATGGCAATAACTTATATATCCTCCAGACAGGTTGTAAACATGATCGAATCCTGACTGGGAAAGAATCCGGCAGGCGAGATACCCACGAAGTCCTGCGTAGCATGTGACGACGAGAGGGCGGTCTTTGGGCAAAGACTCAAGACTGTTGCGAAGCTTAGGCAAAGGAACGTTGATGCTGTTCGGAATAGGGGGAATGTCGGGCTTCCATTCATCAGGCTCACAAACGTTCAGGACCAGATGATTGGTTATTTCGCTGATCCTGTCGTAGGTGATGGATTGGACGAGTCCATCTTGAATATTGCTTCCAATATATCCAGCCACATTCACCGGATCTTTCGCCGACCCATAAGGCGGTGCATAACTCAATTCCAGATGCTCAAGGTCCTCGATCGTAAGATTGGCTCGAATAGCCGTGGCGAGGACATCTATGCGTTTGTCCACACCATGAGTGCCAACGGCCTGGGCCCCGAGCAAACGTCCCGATACCTTTTCAAACAGAACTTTAAGGTGAATCTGACTCGCGCCCGGATAGTAACTCGCGTGATGATAGGGATGGAGTTGGATCACCTCGTAATTCATCCCCAAACGTTTGGCGGCTTTTTCACTGATTCCCGTGAATGCAGCCGTCATATCGAAAACTTTCAGAATTCCTGTTCCTTGTGTATCGTGATAACGGCTCTTGAGTCCCATGATATTATCCGCCGCTATGCGCCCTTGACGATTGGCAGGACCTGCCAACGGAACCAGACCTTTGCGATGTGTAACGGAGTTTTCCACTTCAACTGCGTCCCCCACCGCGAAGATATCAGGATCGCTGGTCCGCATGCAGGCATCGACAAGAATGCCTCCCGTTTCACCAAGCGACAGCGCAGCCTCCCGGGCCAGACCCGTCTCTGGTTTAACACCAACGGCCGAAATGCAAATACCAAAGTCCAGGGTCTCACCGCTGCTCAACTCAGCGGAGTCTTGACGCAAATGCTTGACGGCAGCGCCGAGATGGAGGCGAACACCTTTGGATTTCATCTGGGAATGAATGATACTGGCCATTTCATAATCGAGTGGGGCGAGGAGTTGAGGGCCAAGTTCTACGAGATGAGTTTCAATCCCTCGCTCCTGCAAATTTTCAGCTACTTCAATGCCGATGAATCCACCGCCTATCACAAGAGCCTTCTGCTGCGGGAGATCTTTCAATTGCGCCATGATCCGGTCGAGATCGGGTATGTCCCGCAGGGTGAAAAGCTGGGCGTCCGCATCCTTTTGCATTGGCGGAATGAAAGGCGAAGCACCGGGTGAAAGCAGCAACTTGTCGTAAGTTTCTTCATAGAGTTCACCTGTTGCCACGCGCCTGATCTTGATTTTTTTATTCGCACGATCGATGCTGATGACTTCATTGCCCGTCCTGACATCGATTCGATATCTTGCATGGAAAGCTTCAGGAGTCTGGACGAGAAGGGCTTCGCGACTTTGAATCGTGCCCGAAATATGGTAAGGCAAGCCGCAGTTCGCAAACGAAATATAGTTCCCGCGCTCAAACATCAGGATGTCGGCCTGCTCGTTCAAACGCCGCATCCTGGCTGCCGCCGTGGCTCCACCTGCGACCCCACCGACTATACATACCTTCATATAAACTCTCCTAGGTAGCTCTCAGATCCTGCTATTATTCTCCTGAAACACAATCTGCACAAAGGTTTTTTGATTTTGATCCTCGCTGCGTTGCTCACATGTAGGAAAGAATTTTCAGGATTTTTTCTTGATAGAAACTGGCGAGCGGAAGGTCGACATTCCGAGGCTTTTGATTATGATTTTCAGTATTGTTGATTTCAGTCAGTACGACTTGACATGCAGGAACAGGCGGGTTTGGAATGACGTCAGAGCCTGTTCCCAGGATACTCTACTCAGAATGGACTCAATTCGATTTCATGCGCTGGGCATGTTGCGCTGTCCGATACGCTTCCAGCTCGTCTTTGGAGATGGATCCACTCTTGTCTGTATCGATCACCTCAAAATCTCCGCCAATCTGCGGCGCGGTGGCAACTTCGTCCTTGGTCAGTTCCTTATTGCCATCTTTGTCAAACGATTCGAACGGCCGAGGACCTTTGCCTTGGCCTTTTCCAGGGGCTGCCAGCGCCACACCACAGCTCAAACAGCAGATGGTCATGGCAATTTTTTTTGGGAATCTCATGGCTTTTCTCCTTGTTGAGTTTCCTTCAAATTTATTATCGACCTATGACAATGAATTGGCAAACGAATAGTCGCTTGACTTTGGCTATGATTATCAGTTCAAAAGGTAATTTGTGCCTTGTCCGAAGGTAAGCGGGAACTTGCCAACAGAGCTGCCTGCGTGTAGATTCAAAATTATTTCACAATGAGATTAAGATATTGGGCACCATGACACTATTCAGCCAAAATGAGAAACTCCTGCAGGAATTGCGGGCTTCTGGTCGGGAACAGAGTTTTGAGCGCAGCGAGTTTGTTTATCGCAGTGGCGACAAGGCCAAGGGTCTTTACTTCGTTGAAGAAGGACTGGTTGGACTGAGCATCGTGGGTCCTAGCGGTAAAGAACATCTGATGCGCTTTTTTAAGGCGAATCAGGTTTTTGGTCATCGAGCGATCCTGGCGGATCAGGAACATTATCATGCAACCACTCAGGTCCTCGAGAAGACTCGGGTGCTATTCGTTCCCAAGGAAACTGTCAAAGAGCTTTTGGAAAAATACCCTGAACTTTACCGTCTGGTCGTGAAGCAATTGGCTCAGGAACTGACGAACTGTGAAGTGCAGCAGGTCAACGTCCTCGATCAGCAAATCCTGCCAAGGGTTGCACAGGCGCTGGTGTTCCTGAAGGACATCCGCCCGGATTATCGTTGGACTCGTTCCGAGTTGGCCAGCTTCTGTGCGAGCACGACATCGACAGTCATCAAGGCCCTCGCCGAGATTGAATACATGGGCTACATCAAGCAGAAGGGCCGCGATATTCACATTCTGGATCGGGCCGCTCTGATTCAGATGCAGTTTCAGAACGCGGGCGAGTGAGCTGCTTCAGCAAGCCTTGGGTCCTTCACAGGCGATCTTGAGTTTCTGCGAAGCTTCACTCACGCTGCCCAGGTTTTCCACCTGTTTGAAACCCATCGACTGCATGAGCGAGGTCGCTTGTCCAGACCTGTTCCCGCTGCGGCAATAGAGCTTGTACACCGCATTTTTGTCCAATTTCGCCACCATCTCCTTGAATTTCGGATTGAACCAGTCGATGTTTTGAGCCCCAGTGACATGGGTTTCCTGAAATTCTTCCGCAGTCCTAACGTCAAGAATGACTATTTTATTTTGTTCAGCCATAGCTTTGCTTCCTAAAAATAAGAGACTGACGAATGCCAACCGCTTGATCATGTCTTATTTCCTTATGGGTATCCTGAGATAGGGAGTTCCATTTCCAGAGGCTTTGGGCAGATGGCCCGCATCAATATTGATCTGCACGCTGGGAAGCAGGAGTCGGGGAGCGGCCAGCGACCGATCCCGGGTCGTACGGAAGTGCACGAACTCTTCTCTCGTGGTCTTCGCATTGAGCTGAATGTTCTGGGCCTTTTCCTGGGCAATGGTGGTCTGGCACTGCATTTTCCGTCCATTGGGAAGGTAATCATGCCCAACGTAGACCTTGTAATGATCCGGCAACTTGTAGATTTTCCCATGCACGGATTCATAAAGATCGTTGGCGCTTCCGGCTGGGAAATCGCAACGGCCCGTGCCGTAGTCAGGCATAAAGAGAGCGTCGCCGGTAAACACGGCCTCACCGATGACATAACTGGAACAAGCTGGTGTATGCCCCGGAGTGAACAGTGTCTTGATTTCAATTGTTCCGGCTTTCAGGTTCTCATTTTCCCTGAGCAAAAGATCGAACTGACTGCCATCTGTGGGGAAGGATTTATCCAGGTCAAAAACATTCTTGAAGACGCTTTGGACCTGGGTGATGTTGGCACCAATTCCCACTTTGGCTTCAGGAAAATAGCTTTTCAAGACCTGAGAGCCACTGACGTGATCGGCGTGAGCATGGGTTTCCAGGATAAAATGAACCTTCAGCCTTTGCTCTTTTACGAAGCTGGCCACTTCCTCGGCCGAAGCTGTGGATAGCTTGGATGCTGCGGGATCATAGTCCCAGACGGGATCGATGATCACAGCATCACGACTGTTCTCGTCATAAACAACATAAGTCAAAGTCCAGGTGGCCTGATCAAAGAATTCCTTCACTTGCTGGGTCATGACGGTCTCTCCTTCTGCTCTTCTTCCGAGCGACTGTTGCTGAAATCAAGTATCGGTCTTTTGCTCGCATTGTAAAGATGTGCCAGCCCATAGCTGGGGAGATTTTACGCGTCTGCCGCTGGGAATTATGTTCCAGCACATAATGGAGCAAAATCGATGATGTGCCAGCCCATAGTTGTCCTCTGCAGTCTTGAGCTGGGCGAAAAAGGCGCCGATAACTTTTTTGTCTGAGTGAGGATGATGAATTATGTTCTGGAACATAGCAGCGAAGTTCGCCCTGGTTCAGACTTAAGGAGAAGGAGGGTTCAGCATGCAAAAACTGAGTTGCGAGCAGGTTTATAACATCTGGGTCAGCGAGCCCAATCTGATACGCATCATAGATATGAGGTCACGTGATGCCTATGAGAAACAGCATATTCCTGGCGCCTTACAGGCAACAATGGAATCCTTACCGACCGTCATTTGTGAACAGAAAAATCGACTCCTGGTATTATTTGGCAATGAGACACCATCGGAAGCTCTCACGGTCCTTTGCGGAGACGACTGTGTGATTATGCGTAACCATTTGGAATGGTTTGAGAAAAAGTATCCTTCGGCGGGATTGCAAGGTGCTGTTCGGGCTCCTGAAATTGTGCCAGATCAGGCCACTAGGATCACGGTGGAAACCAACACCCAACAGAAAACAGGTCAGCAAGCCTGGTTAATGATTGATCCGGAAGCTCGGGAATTCTGCATACTGGATGCTCACGACGAAGTCAAAGACCGCTGGCATGAACTCACGGACCTTGGCTATCGCTTATGCTTCCTGTTCCGATCGCAAGGTGCGGCCCAGTCGATTGACTTCAGCCTCGCCCTGGCATCCAAAGCGAGAATTTGCGTGCCGAAGGAAGCTGCCGACGTCAATACTGACATTCCTTTGGAGTGCGGGCAGGAGATCCTCTTTGGGGACCGCTTGATTCGTGTTCTGGACCTTCAAAAACAACAGCCCAGGTTGGGCTTCGAATTCTGTGGGACTTTCATAAGTAACTCAATGGGAGCTTTGGCATGATACCTCAAGATTGGACGAATGCGCTTTTAGGTGGCTTGATCATTGGTGCTGCGGTGTCGCTCATGCTGCTGATGAACGGGCGGGTCACAGGCATTAGCGGCATCATTAACGGTGCAATTTCTCCTCAAAAGGGAGACACGGCTTGGCGTTGGCTCTTTATCGCTGGCCTTGCTTTAGGTGGCTTAACGTTGGGCAGCTTGAATCCCAATGTATTCGGGTCAACTCCTCACGGCAGTCCCCTTCTCACGATTGCCGCAGGACTTTTGGTTGGGATTGGTACCATCATGGGAAGCGGCTGCACGAGCGGTCACGGCGTTTGCGGCATCAGTCGCCTCTCGCCACGATCCCTGGTCGCCACCCTCAGTTTTATTGCGGCTGGAATGATGGCCGTCATGATCTTTAAAAAGCTTGGAGTATTGCCATGAAACAGGGTCTCGTTGCGTTTGTTGTCGGTTTCATTTTTGCGATTGGACTTGGTGTCTCGGGCATGACTCAGCCAGAGAAGGTGATTGGGTTTCTTGACTTGTTTGGCAACTGGGATCCATCCCTGATGTTTGTGATGGTGGGTGCCATTAGCCTTCACTCGATCGCTTACAAGTTTATCTTAAAGCGCAAATCGCCTTTGCTCGCCCTTCATTGGCAGGTGCCTTCGAAGAAAGATTTGACTCCAGCTCTAATGATAGGATCGGTGCTCTTTGGTATCGGTTGGGGGCTCGCTGGCTATTGCCCTGGTCCAGCGGTCACGTCTCTGGCCGCCTTCCAAGTCGAGCCCTGGCTCTTCGTGGCAGCCATGCTCGTGGGCATGTTGATCTTCAAGCAGTTGGATAAGATACTGAAACTCCAAAAGTGAGATTCCTATGGAAATGCTTGGCTATGCGGCTTCTGTGCTGATGGGTTTGTCGTTAGGCATGATAGGTGGCGGAGGTTCCATACTCACGGTCCCTATCCTGGTTTATCTCTTCGCAGTCAATCCTGTGCTGGCGACCGCTTATTCCCTCTTCATCGTGGGATTGACGGCTCTGGTGGGGGGGCTGACTTATCTTAAGAAAGGTGAAGTCGACCTTAAAACGGGATTTCTGTTTG
>JACCEA011216331.1_pt1 | contig 13445 bp, 9 predicted proteins | sample 7449851 | NCBI WGS metagenome assembly JACCEA01 (sample SAMN15323453, study PRJNA562643) | freshwater metagenome | isolation source: river surface water | place: USA:Blue River Watershed | collected 2017-08-18 | reverse complement strand
TTCAGCTGATTTTCCTGCCAAAGTCTCTGGCTCTCCCTTGCCAAACAGGATATGCTCGCGGTCCGTAAAAAACTCCAGAGCGAGTCCCCGCGCATGATACATCTGACAAATTTGACCAAAAGGCAGGGCCAACGGGTCCTTTATGAAAACGCATCCTTCCTGATCCGTGAAGGTGATCGAATTGGCTTGGTCGGTCCCAACGGAGCCGGAAAGACCACGATCTTCCGCCTGATCGTGGGCGAAGATCATCCCGACGCAGGGACTATCACGATACCGCCCCAATGCGTGGTCGGATATTTTTCCCAGGATGTGGGGGAAATGCGGGGACGCTCGGCCCTGGAACAGGTCATGGCCAGTGCCGGACGAGTGGCTGAACTTGGCGCGTTTATCGCCGAGGTGGAGGCGCAACTCGCGTCCGGGGCTACTTCGGAGATGGATCCCGATGCGTTCAATCAGCTAATGGAACGCTACGGTGATGCCCAGATGGAATTTCAACAGCGCGACGGCTATGACCTGGAATCCAGGGCGCAGGCCGTCCTCACGGGCCTTGGCATCGGGCCTGCGGATTACAACCGACCGGTGGAACAGTTCAGCGGCGGCTGGAAAATGCGAATCGCGCTCGCCGGGATTCTGACCCTGCAGCCTGATGTGCTGCTGATGGATGAGCCCACCAACCACCTGGATATCGAATCGATTCTTTGGCTTGAAGAATGGCTCCAAAGTTATAAAGGAGCCATCATGATGACAAGCCACGACCGGGAATTCATGAATCGCCTCGTCGGTCGCATCGTGGAGATCGCTCATAAGCAGGTGACGGTTTATTCCGGCAATTACGAATTCTATTTAAGGGAACGCGAGCAAAGGCGTGAACAGCAGGCCGCGGCCCATCGGCGTCAGCAGGAGATGCTGGCCAAGGAAGAGGACTTTATCGCACGTTTTGCGGCACGTGCTTCCCACGCGGCTCAGGTGCAGTCGCGTGTCAAAAAACTTGAAAAAATAGATCGCATCGAAGCGCCGCCTGAAACCAAAACGATTGAGTTCACGTTTCCATCGCCCCCCCGCAGTGGCAATGATGTGGCTCGCCTTACCGATCTATCCAAAGTGTGGTCGCGCGAGGATGGAACGCAAAGGCAAGTCTTCCGCGGTGTGTCCGGTGTGATTCAACGTCTGAACAAGATTGCGTTGACCGGGGTGAACGGTGCAGGCAAGTCCACGCTTTTGAAAACCATCGTCGGCGAAACAGAACCGACGACGGGTTCCGTAGCGATCGGCCCGAGCGTGAAGATTGGTTATTTCAGTCAGCATGCGCTCGATCTTTTGAATCCGAATAACACCATCTTTGAAGAGATCAGCTCCCGCCTGCCGGATGCGACCATCGGTTTTATTCGGAACCTGCTCGGCGCCTTTCTTTTCAGTGGTGACGATGTTCACAAGAAAATCGGCGTGCTGTCCGGTGGTGAACGCAGTCGAGTTCTGCTGGCTCAAATTCTCGCCAGCCCCTTGAATTTTCTGGTGCTCGATGAACCGACCAACCACCTTGATATCGAATCACGGGAAGTGCTTCTGAAAGCGGTTCAGGAGTTTGACGGAACTGTTCTGATCGTGAGTCACGATCGACACTTTCTGCGCGCCCTTGCCAATCGGGTCTTTGAAATACGCGATGGCGAGCTGCGGATATATGAAGGGAATTACGATTATTATCTCGAGAAGGGGGGCATGATCAGTGGCAAAGGGGTCTAAGGCCAAAGCCAAAGCTGGCTCGGCAAAAAAGCCAAAAGGCAAGATTCAAAAGGGTTTTGAAGGGCGCGATGCCCATGAAATCGAATGGTTCAAAAAAGTTTATCAGGGTGACAAGGTCCCGCAGCTGACCCTGCGCGCCGTGCTGATGGGTGCGGTTCTGGGTGGATTCATGTCGCTCTCGAACCTTTATGTTGGATTGAAAACGGGCTGGTCCCTTGGTGTGGCCATTACGGCTTGCGTGCTGTCTTTTTCAATTTACAAGACCTTGATGAAGGCATTTCCACGCCTCTTCAAGACGGATATGTCGATCCTTGAGAATAACTGCATGCAGTCCACAGCTTCGTCTGCCGGTTATTCCACTGGTACCATCATGATTTCGGCGATCGCGGCCTATCTCATCATCAATGGTGAGCATCTGCCGATGGGTGCGCTCTTTATTTTTGTTTTCTTTGTTGCGGCCCTTGGGGTTTTCATGGCCGTTCCTTTGAAACGGCAGATGATCAATATCGATCAGCTGCGTTTTCCCAGTGGTACGGCAGCGGCTGAAACCTTGAAGAGTTTGCACGCCACAGGAGCGGAAGCTTCGATCAAAGCTCGTGCCCTGGGCGTGGCTGCTTTGATTGGTGCGGTGATCGCGTGGTTTCGGGATGCTGGCAAACCATTTTCCATACCGGCTCATTGGGATTTTCCGGGTTCCTTGCGCGGCATGGCGCTGAGCAAGTGGACGGTTTCTTTTGAAGTGAGCACGGTGATGATGGCGGCCGGAGCCATTATCGGCTGGCGGGTGGCCTGGTCTCTCCTGCTTGGGGCTGTGATCAACTACATGATCCTCGCTCCGATGATGGTGGACGCGGGGGCGATCGATGCCAGTAAACTTGGTTTTCGCAGTATCGTAGGTTGGAGCACATGGGGTGGCGCGGCCTTGATGGTGACGTCGGGCCTGACAGCATTCTTCATGCAATGGCGAACGATCCAGCGGGCTTTGATGGGAATGACCAAGATTTTCTCGCGCAAGGCCCAGACAGTTTCCGATGCGATCAGCGCAATCGAAGTGCCTGCGTCCTGGTTTGCGATTGGATTTCTTCTGACCGCAATCGGTTGCGTGGTGACTCTGAATTATTTCTTCAATACCAGCATCTGGATGGGTTGTCTGGCTGTAGCCTTGACCTTTTTTCTGGGGATTGTGGCCAGTCGCGCGACAGGTGAAACGGATATCACACCAACCGGAGCAATGGGCAAGGTTACGCAGCTGGCGTTTGGTGGACTGGCTCCGGCCAATATCACGACCAACCTGATGACAGCTGCTGTCACCTCGGGTGCGGCCAGTTCCGCGAGTGATCTTTTGAATGACCTGAAGAGTGGCTATCTGCTGGGAGCCAATCCGCGTCAGCAGTTTATTGCTCAGTTCCTTGGTATTTTTGTGGGAACCTTGGTTGTGGTTCCCGTCTTTTATATTCTGGTTCCTACGGCAGCCTCCTTGGGAACGGATCAGTGGCCTGCTCCCGCAGCACAAACCTGGGCCGCAGTTGCAAAGCTCCTAGCCACCGGTGTGGATGCCCTGCATCCGACAGCGCGCATTGCAATTCTGTGTGGTGGTTTGATAGGCATTATTATTCCTATCCTGGAACGCCTCTTTCCCAAGGCGACTCGGTTTATTCCTTCGGCTACCGGTCTTGGTCTTTCCATGATCGTGCCGTTTTTCAACTCGCTGGCCATGTTCCTGGGTGCGTTGATCGCTCTTATCATCGAGAAGAGGTCGGCGCTTATGAGTGATCGCTTCGTGGTGCCGGTGGCTTCCGGTTTCATCGCGGGTGAGTCGATCATGGGTATCGTGGTGGCCTTGCTGGGCGCGACGGGAATGTTGAGTTAGTCCGCAATTTTGATCAAGCCCGGCGTAGGCCGGGCTTTTTTTTGTAGCCCGTGCAATAATGGAATCCTTCTTTCATCTCCAGAGCAGTTTAGCCTCGTCTTCAACCGAAAGAAGGAACCCCATGAAAACTTCCATACTCTTGACTCTCCTGGCTTCAACACTCTTGACTGCTGCTTGCGGCAAGGATTCCGATAACAGCAAAAGCAAATCCACCCTCTTTCATCAGGATACGGGTGAAGGCTTTTGTGCTGAAGTTGTTCAGGAAGATTTGGCTGCCCGAGGTTTTGGTTTACCGCCTGATGTAAGTCCTGGCGCATGCCCTCAAAATGTCGTTCTGAAGGGTTCCGTAACTGCTACCCGCTATGCGAGCTGCCCCACAAGTTATGGCAATGGTGCACCGATGACAGCGGTCTTTTATACGAAATTTTTGAATGATGACGGTGAAGTTGCAGATATGACTCTTTTTTCGCCTCAATACATCTGCCAGGAATTTGTCGACTAAACAGCTGCTCCAAGAGCCATGCTGGGCCCGGTGAAGCCGGGCTCTTAAAAGCTGCTAAAAAATCCAATCCACCACGAAATCTTCCAGTTTCTTCACCTTGGTTTCCGACACGATTTTATTGCGAACGGAAACACCGGCTTTGTGCACGGTGGATGGATTGCCGCTGACCAGGGGATGCCAGCGGGGAAGATCTTTCCCTTCTGCAAGGAGTCGATAGGCACAGGTCGAAGGTAGCCAGTGGATTTTTCGCACCTTCTTCGCATTAAAAACCTGGCAGTCGGGGACATGCTTCTTACGATTCTTGTAATCACTGCACTGGCAGGTTTTCGCGTCCAGCAGTTTGCAGGCGACATTGGTAAAGGAAATCGCACCCGTCTCGTCATCTTCCAATTTATAAAGACAACATTTTCCACAACCATCGCAGAGTGATTCCCATTCCGCGCGGGTCATATCTTCCAGTTCCTTAACTTTCCAAAACGGCTCGGCCATATCTCTTCCTCTTGCCCAGAGGCTCAGGTTCCCATTTCTGACCATCGAGGGCAAGCCCCTTCGCCTTGGGCTTGACTTTTGGCATTAGTCTTGCTGTCTTAGCAGCGAGACTTGCCGTCTCACCCCAGGAGAGACCCTGTCATGCTCGAAGTGAACAGTAAGATCGCGATACCTGACGATGAATTCGAAATCAGTTTTGCCCGCAGCTCGGGCCCTGGTGGACAGAATGTCAACAAAACCAACAGTAAGGCTGTCCTGCATTGGGACGTGACCAATAGTCCCTCACTTCCCTGGGACGTGAAGGCACGCTTTCTCAAAGCATTCGCATCCAGGCTGACGACGGAAGGCTCCATCGTCATTGCCAGTGATGAAAGCCGGGCCCAGGAAGCCAATGTCAAAGGCTGCCTGGAAAAATTGAAAGCCATGATCCTGACCGTGGCCACGCCACCGAAGATACGGAAACCAACCAAGCCCACCAAATCTTCGCAAAGGGCCAGGGTGGACAATAAGAAGGCCAGGTCCAATACCAAAAAGACCCGACAAAAAGTCGACTACTGAAGAGCTGCGCCCGCCGGTTCACGTCAAACCTGGGCGGTATCCCCACCAGGCTAATTTCGTCCCTGTGCGGCAACAGGCCCTGCTCCTAGAATTAAAGCAGTAACACACAACTGCAAAACATGGAGCAAGCATGGGTCGGCTTTCCGCGCCAGGGGCTATCTTTGCCTGGTTGAGTCTTGGTGTTTCATTGGTTCCTCCTTCCAATCTGGTCGCCCAGGAATGGACCACAAGTTATCATCGCGACCCAAGGCAGACCCTGAAATACCAGATATTTCCCAGCATGCCCTTGACCTTGACCGCGATGGATCCGGTGGCGACAGCCTGGTCTTTTCTTAGAGCACAGGCCGCTGATTTTGGTCTGACGCCTGATTTATATGGCATCAGTTTGGAGAAGCAGCAGGAAAGCTTGCTCGGCTGGCATCTGCGTTTTAAACAGACGCAAAACGGTGTACCCATTGAAGGTGCGGAAATCATCGTAAGTCTTCGCAAGTCCGACAACCGGATCTATTCCGTCTATAGCACGGTGCAACCGCGAACGATGACGCTGACGAGCAACACGCGTCGCCTCATTCTGGACAACGCTTACGATCGTGCCTGGAATTTTCTGGGCGTGCAGGGAAAACTCTTTGAGGCCCCATTGGGCAAACTCGTTTATATGACAGAAGGCGACCAGCTACGAGCGGCCTACCGCGTGGAGTTAAGCACCACCGCCCCCTACGGAGCCTGGCGCGTGTATGTCGATGCTGAATCGGGAAAGATTCTTCGTTATGAAGATCAACGCATTAGTCACAAACCTTGGGCCGCACGAACCCAGCTCCTGGCGAAAGGCCCGGTTGCCAATCGCCGCAATGCCTTCGCGGAATGGCAAGCTTCCCAGGAAAAACTTCGTCAGGAAGCCGCTCCAACTCGCGCCAACGGACAGGCTCGGGTGTTCGACCCTGATCCCAGAACAAGTCTATTGAACAATGCCTTGCAGGACAATGCCAGTGCTGATGCCTTTGAGAATGCCTATTTCCAGAGGGAATTGAAGGATATCAGCTTTGATGGAACGACCTACAAGCTCGAAGGACCCTGGGTGAAAATTCTGGACTGGGATCCACCCACAGCAGCTCCGAGCACAAGCAGCAATGGTCAATGGACAGCCTCACGCGGGAACAACGCCTTCAATGATGCGATGACTTATTTCCATATCGATCAAAGCCAGCGCTATATGCAGTCCCTTGGTTTTGTCGGGACGCGCAGTATTCAAGCGCTGCCGATCGAAGTGGACAGCAACGGCGTGAACGGAGATGATAATTCCTATTTCCAGCCGAGCACGAATCGTCTTTCCTTTGGTCATGGCTGTGTGGATGACAATGAGGATGCGGATGTGATTCTGCATGAGTATGGCCACGCCATTCATTTTGGAATCAATTCCAGCTGGAGCGGTGGTGATACAGGTGCTATCGGCGAAGGCTTCGGTGATTACTGGGCGGCATCCTATAGCCTGAGCACGGCCCAGGGAGCTCAGTTTTTCCCGAATCAAATTTATAGCTGGGATGGCCACGGCGAAGGCAGCCCTTGCTGGCCAGGTCGCATTCTGAATGCCACGGCCGCGCGCTTTGATCCTTCCCGTAACTACGCGGCCCACATGACTATTGACGGTGGATTTCAATCGGATGAACTCTGGTCAACGCCGCTGTTTCAATCTCTTTTAAGCTTGAAAGCTCTGGGTGTGCCCCGTGAAGAAGTTGATACCATCATCCTGCAGGCGCAATTCGGATTGGGATCAGAAGTCACAATGCGGGACATGGGTCAGGCCATCCTGCTGACAGCGCAGCAGCTTTATCCCAACGGCCCTCATGCTCGTATCTTTAAAGAAAACCTTTTGCGGCACAATATTATTGAAGAACCTCATGCAGTATTAAGCGCAACTCTCTCACAGATCGAGGATGCCAGCGGTGACGGTGTGGTTGTTCCAGGTGAAGAGGTCGAGCTCCAGCTCAATGTGAAGAATTCTGGAACTTTGGTAGCCACACGCGTGCAAGGAACTCTGGGCAGCCTGGATCAACAGGCAACTCTCCTTGTGCCTGCCAGCGAATATCCGGACCTGGAACCGGGGCAATCGGCCGCCAATACCAGCGCGCTGCGCATCAAGGTGAACCCCAATGCGCCCTGTGGGACCTTATTGAAGCTACAGTTGACCGTTCAGTATGATGATCAGAGTGTGAGCTTCCCCGTGGAATTGCGGGTAGGAAAAGCCAAAGGCGTGGCCTTGGGCTCCAACGCGAATCTGGCCATACCAGATGCCGATCCCAAGGGAATTCTGGATTCCATTGATGTTAGCTCGGGCGGTTCAGTGTCTGATCAATTCAAAGTCGGTGTTCGGGTTAAACATCCTTATCGTGGGGATCTGAAGATTGTACTGATCAGTCCCTCGGGCAAGCAGGTGATTCTCCATGACCGGAGCGGAATTGGAGCTGATGATGTGATTGGAACCTATCCCACCACCTTGCAGCCGAAGGAAGCTCTGAGCAAAATTCAAGGCGAAGCATTGAATGGAAAATGGCAGCTGCAGGTCGCCGACCTCGCGAGTTCTGACCTGGGAACCTTGGAATCGTGGAATATCGAAGACATCACGTCCTATCAGTGTCAGTAGTCTTCCTCTTTGAGCGCAGACGCTCCCGCGTCTGCGCCAGCTCCGATACCCCGCTCCACGAAGCATTCCCACCATCCTGTTGCTCGGATGATACCGCTTGTTCCCAATATTCAGCGCCTTGATATGGGTTGCAGATATCCGCTATAATACCGGGAAAACATAGCCTTCAATCAGGTCGTAACATGCAAAAGATCATTATAGTCATGGCTTTGTTCCTGACGCGGCCGCTTTCCGCTGACACGTCCTGGTTTTTCAAGCTGGCCACGCTGCGATTTGTTCATGAAGAAGTTGTCTTTGCACAGCAAGGAACGGTTGATCTCAGGTCAATGCGGGATGGAATACTCCACCACATCCAGGGTGAGGCTCTCTTTGTGCCTGGAACCTATCTGGAACCTCGGTATTTGGATGAAGCGGATTATCAGAATCTGCTGAAAGAGAAAGGAGCCATCACTTTTCCACTTCGGCTGAAAAGCTCGCCTATCCCCTTGGACAAGGTCAATTCCAATTTCGGCACCTTCATCCTCAAGGTCCGTGTGAACGCCCCTCAGGATCTGAAGCTGGATATCCCACGTTACTATCATGCCATTGAACTCTTTCTGGCTGATGCTCGTAAGGAAACGAAGCTCTTCTCGCTGGGCAAGCTTGATCGCGATCCAAGTCGGAATACTTGGCTTTACTCGCTTTCGGAAGATATTCCAGCTTTTCGGGCCGAGAGCGATTTCTACCTCTACGCTCACGTGTCTTCACCACTTATTCCTGGTGAGAATACGATACCAAATCTTTCGAGCTTTTATGTGGGCGATCCGGCCTTCCTTAGTCGATTTGCATATGTTCAGTCCTATTTTATCATGGCAATATCCGGCTGCTTTCTGATCGTTTTTCTCTTCTATTTCTTCATCTATACGTTCAGGCGTCGCGATCGATCGTCGCTATATTTGAGTCTTTACGCGTTATGTTCTTATGGTCTGAGTGTTTTTCAATCCCTGGAGTTTCCGCTCACACCCCAGAAAGTTGTTGAGCTGTTCACCTATCTTAACGTCCTCAGCATCGCCAGCCTGCAGTTTTATCTTTTGGACAAGATCAAATTTGTTTTCTCCCCGCGTCTTATGAAGTATTGCCAGGGATTCACTCTTGTCACCATGATCGGCACGCTGGGCTCAGTTTACTGGAGTCTGGGATTTTCCATTGCCATCTTTTTCTTTGCAAGCTTTCTGAGCAGCATAGCCCTGATCCTCGGGACCTCCTTCATTGGCCTTCGATATCGATTGAACGGAATCCCATACTTTCTGGTTGGTGCCGCACTTAATATGGTTTTCCAATTTACCATCATGATGAGCTATATTCGTGGCACCAATGATGAAAATGGTTACTACATCCTTCTGGCTAACTTTTTCATGGCCATTGCCCTGGCTTTGGTGAATGCCAAGGAATTCGCTGTGACCTATCAGAAAACCGTGGACCAGAGTATTGATCTTGAAGAAAAAAATCGCGAGATCACTTTCTTCAATAGGAATCTGGAAAAACTGGTTCACAATAAAACGCATGAAATCCGTTCGCTGCTCGACCATATCCCCCAGGGCGTTTTATCCATCGGCGCGGGTGGATTGATAGCCAAGGATTATTCAGCTCACCTCAAGGATATCATTGAACTGGATGGGATTGATGGTCAGTCGTTTAAAACATTGATTCTGGATCGTTGCGATATGAATGCCGACCTGCGGGATCAGGCCTGGCAATCCATCTTGAACTCTGTGGATGATGTGGCCCTTAACTTTCAGTTGAATGAGGATAAGTTCCCTAGGGAACTTCTCTATACGGTGAATGGCAATAAGAAATACCTGAAAGTCACCTGGAATGGACAAATCGAAGAGGATCGCGTGGTGCGTCTTCTTGTGACGCTGTTGGATGTGAGCCTTGAGAAACAGCTGGAAATGGCCTCGCAAAAGCAACGCGAAGAGCTGATTCTGATTCAGGAGCTCATCAATGTCCCCGCTGCGAAAATGGCTCAATTTTTCTCGACCTCGATACCTCTGATGCAGGAAAGCGCCCAAATTCTTCATGGGGCCGAACCTCTGACCTTGCATCGGGTCCGCTTGCTCTTTGTGAATGCGCATACCGTGAAGGGTGCAGCCCGGACATTGCATCTGCAGGAACTGGCGCGGGCTGTGCACGAAATGGAAGAGCATTACTCGCAAATCATTCGTACCGAAGCCGCCATCGATCAAGGGCATCTTCTCGAACATTACGATCGCGTTCAGTCACTGTTTCAAAAATATGACGATATCAATCGCAATCGACTGAATCGAAGCCAGGATTATCAGAAGGTGACTATCGAAAGGGAATTCATCGAGCATCATTACAGAACTTTGAAGGGGCTGATCACCTCGCCTGATTTGAGCAAGAACTCTTTGGTCCAGATCATCAAAGAACAGAGTGAAGCTCTGACCAGCCGGATCTTTGAAGAGCTGCCTGTGATTTTTGATGGCTACAAGGAAAGGGCGGCGAAAATCGCCAAGGATCTGGGTAAAGCAGCGCCGAGATTTGATTTCACCATCGAGCAGGTCTCTGTGGTTCCGCCTTTAAAAACGGTCCTGGATAATTGCATGATCCATATCCTGCGCAATGCGTTGGATCATGGGATAGAAGGTTCCACTGAAAGGCAAAACCAGAATAAACCGGCGGAAGGTTTGATTCGCATACAGACCCAGGTGATAGGCGAGCAGCTGCGTATCGAAGTTAGCGATGATGGACGCGGCCTTGCCATCCAAAAGCTGCGGGAAAAAGGCCTTCAAATGGGCCTGATCCACGCTGCCAGCACAACAGAGGAAATCGCCGAACTCATCTTCCATTCCGGTGTTTCGACCAGCCATGGCGTATCGGATATATCGGGACGGGGAATTGGAATGAGTGCCGTCCGTTCCTTCCTGGAAAATGTCGGAGGTTCCATTCAGATTAAACTACAGGGAGCCACGGAACCTGACGGCCATTACGTTCAGTTCTCGTTCCTTCTGGAACTGCCTCTCAGCTCTGAGGATGAAGGCCTGAAGCAGGTGTCCTGATTCAAGCCTTGGTTTGGAAGGCTTAGCCCAAAAACAGTGCGTATTTTTTCAAATCGAGCGGCGTTCGCGGGGAACGCTCGCGATCCTTTTCCGTTCCTATGTTGACCCAACCCAGAATGCGTTCCTTGTTATCCAGTTGGAAGATTTTTTTCATCAAACTGCCGGGCTCAAACCCGAAGCTCTTCCAGACCGCTCCAAAGCCCAGGGCATTGGCCGCCAACCCAAGAGCGTATCCGGTGCAAGAGGCCGTGGCCATCTGCTCCCATTCCGGGATTTTATCGTCATCCTGCGGACTGAAGATGATCACGATTTGCATCGGTGCCGCATAAGCTTTGGACTTGAGTTTAGCTTGTTTCTTTTCATCCAATGATGCCTTGGCTTCAAGCCCGGCGTTGACCATAGCCTCAGCGAATTTTTCGCGGCCTTCGCCGGAGACCACAGCGAATCGATAAGGTTTCAGGCCGCCGTGATCCGGCACGGTGCCGCCGACCTGAAGAATTTTTTCCAATTGGGCTTGATCGGGACTGGGTTCCACCAGAATGGAAGCACTGCGCCGTTGAGCCAGAAATTGATAGAAATCCGAAACTGACATAAGAATTCCTTATGAATGATCCGACGATGATCGTACCAAAAGGCGTTCCCGACCACAGTAAATATTGAAGCTCGTCTGCCGCAAAAATCCCAAGAGAGTCATTCCCATGGTGGCTGCAAGGGAGCTGGCAAGGCTACTGGGTGCACCCAGAGCCGCGACGAAAGGAATGCCGGCCAGCGCTGCCTTTTGAATCAATTCAAAGCTTGCGCGACCACTGAGCAGCAGTATGGTATCGTGCAGGGGCATAAAACCCTGACGCATGGCCCTGCCAATCAATTTATCCAGAGCATTATGCCGACCGACATCCTCGCACAAAAGAAGAAGTTTGCCATCCCAGGTAAAAAGGGCGCTGGCATGCAAGCCTCCGGTTCGCCCGAATTCCTTTTGAGCCTCGCGCATGACGTGCGGCAAGGTCAGTAAAACTTCGGGATCCACCCTTTTGTTCATCACGGGCTTCTGGGGACAAATTTTTTGCACTTGATCCAGACTCGCCTGACTACACACACCACAGGAGGAATTGGTGAAGACATGCCGCGTGAGTTTTTGCATATCAATGCGCACGGAATCCTGGAGACGCACGATGATCCGCTGGCGGCTCGTGTCCAGACGCTCATCCAGATGCTCGACATCGGCAAAGCTTTGGATGACATTTTCCGTGAAAAGAAAACCCAGCGCCAGTGCACTATCTTCACCGGGCGTGCGCATGGTCACGGCGATATTCTGTCGATGCCAGTGTTCGCCATCGCAGTGATCGACGATCAGCTCCAATGGAACCTCTTCGGCCAACTGATCAACCCGCGTGATGATCCTGCCGTTTTCCCAGGTTACTATGTCCTGTCTATAAGCTTTTTTCATAGGCTTTGCGAACCAGGCAGAGCGGGCCGCAGGGGAATGACCTGAACCCATTCATCGCGGAAGGCAGGAATTCCACATTCCGGATCCAGCTGTCCTCTTTGAATTAGAATATTGGATTCAGGCCAGTGGGCGATGACCGTTTGAGGTCGCACGCGACCTGGTTTTACGGCAGCTTCCAACTCGCCGATAGCGGATTTGACTTTGACAAGGTCCCCGGTCTTCAACTGCAGGGCCTTCATGTCGCTTTCCGCAAGGATAACCTCGTGACGGCGGGCCGAAGCCAGGGGTTCCAGGTCGCGGAAGGCCATGCTATTGAATTGCTTGCCACGTCGGTTGGTCAATTGAAACCAGCCTTCGGGGACGCGATTGTCGCGAGGCTTCACCGGAACAAAATGCGCCTTGCCATCGCTCGTGGCGAATTTTCCATGTTCGCAGAGCATGGGACCGCCCCATTGAAAATGATCGCCCTTTTTCTGGAGCTTTTGAATGCCTTCGTAAAAAGGTACAGCCCGGGCAATTTCCTCGCGTATCGCAGCTGTGGAATCGAACTGGATTCGATCCGCTCCTTCGGGCTTGATGCGTTCCGCGACTTCAACAAGCACACGCCATTCATCTCTGGCCTCGGGTATCCGCCCTCCGCCAAGCTCAGGATTGAAAATCACGCGCCTTTCGGTACTTGTTTCCGTGTTGCCGCCGACCATTTCATAGCGTGTCGTAGCGGGTAGAATAATCACGGCTTCTCGCGAAGGCACAAACATTTGCGGATTCAAGACGATGTCGTGATGAACGCGCAAGCTCAAGTTTTCCAGAGCTTTGCGCACATAAAGAGGATCGGGCAAAACACCAAAGAGATTGCTGCCGATGCAATAAAGGACATCGAGCTCCCCGCGCGCTGCAGCATCGATCATCTCGACGATAAAGCGCCCTGGTTTTTCCGCGATGGGAAAACCCCAAAGTCTTTCGAAGCGCCCGCGATTCTCGGCGTTCAGGGCGATACCACCCGGCAAAGCATTCGGTGTGGCTCCCATTTCGCCGCCGCCCTGGACTCCCGAGTGTCCACGTATCGGCATGAGGCCGGCACCCGGTTTGCCGATATTTCCGCGAGCCAGCGCCAGGTTCACGACGCTGCGAACGTTATCGAC
>JACCEA010296571.1_pt1 | contig 13445 bp, 3 predicted proteins | sample 7449851 | NCBI WGS metagenome assembly JACCEA01 (sample SAMN15323453, study PRJNA562643) | freshwater metagenome | isolation source: river surface water | place: USA:Blue River Watershed | collected 2017-08-18 | reverse complement strand
CATTGCTTCACACTTTTCACGGAATTTCCTCAATAATCCGGCAAATGCCATCCGTTCCACTTTCAAATCCAAGAAAATTGCTGATGTCAATGAATAACATAGAATATCTAATGCTAAGAAACGAACATTGACATCAACAGTATGTTTTTCAACATGTGCAAAGATTGACTCGACAATATTATAGAAATGGAACCATACCGTCTCATACATGTACGACACTAGACCTTGAGACATCTTCACATCAACATTGGTTATTTGGAAACGATAACAAAATGATGATAAAGAACGCATTAAATCTTCAGCATCACCAAGACTTTGTTTCACATTATTCTTGAAACTCTTTTCTTCAACAAGACGTCGATCTTGAATGGCTCGTGCATTTGTACTATTCGAAGAACTACTACTGGTTGTAGCAGTGCCAGATGCAGACGCAGTAATAGCAACACCATCATCCTTTGGAACATAGTTCAATGGTGTATGAGTAGATTGTTGATCCTTTTGTTGTTGACCGGCTGCACCATTGACAGGATTTCCGGGACCACTGCCAGTTGAGAATATATTGCGATGAGTAGCATTAGACAACAATGTGTGGAAAATTCTAGAATCTTCTTGTGGAGTTGTAGCATTCGTCTTGTTGTCATATGCCAATTCAATAGCCTGCCCAGCAATACTGTCATAAATACGACCCAAAACTTCTTTCGCAATATCTTGTCCTTGATCTGCACCACGCAAATTGTTAATAAATTCTTCTCTTGTCATCTTCTTAGATTTTCGCTTTGTATCAATATTCGCACGATGTAAGTCAGTATTCAACATGATAATCGCATACGATAACAAGTGTAATGTATCCGGATGACGGAATGGACAGAATGTAGTACCACTGTTATCTTGCCAAAACGCCTTGACAAAGACTTCAACAAAGCGATTGATCTTTTGAGCTTCACCAGGTAAACGGAAACCACAACCAGTCAAATATAAACGTAAAGCAGCTTCAATATCCTTTTCAGCAAATGAGACAGCACGAGTATAACGAAAACGAATTTGTGACCAATATTCTTCTTCTTCCACTGTCACACCTCCTTCACCGAGAAAGTCACCAATAGCCGTAGGGTCAAATGAATTCTTATAGACACGCAAGAAGTTTGCAATTTCTTGTGGTGTATCAGGCATAAATTCTTTTGATACTAAAAACTGAACTGCTTTCTTCAAAGAACTTTTCTCTGTGTAAATTTGAACTGCTTTATTGATCAATTCTTCTGCTTCTTGATGGGCAGCACGTCTCAGTTTAATACTACCTACTCGGGATGTCCCACGTTTAGGAGCTTTTTCAGGCTCTGTTTTTGCATCCTTCGCAGCAGGAGAATCTGGATCTCCAACACTACTTGTCTCACTACCGGCATCTTCACTAGCGGCGGTAGGAAACGTCTTTGCTTGACCACGAACAGGAGAGCCCGGTTCATCGTCATCTCCCCAACCAGCTGACCGATTGCGGAATGCACTATCTTGTATCATTAGATAAGCATGACCAGAAGCATCCATCAATGTCTTTGCAATACGACACACTTCTTCCAAGGCTTCTAAATGGACATCACGAATTGTCACAGTGATCTTCGTTGAATCTTCAGATGCGGTATTATTAGCATTGCCAGCATTTCCACCTGTTGGTTTCCAATCCCATGCACCAGTAACGACTGTTAATTGACGAGATATCGAACACATACTACGCACAAGATATGAGAAAGTGTTCCAATGTGACACAAACTTACGATCCATATCATAATTGACAAACATTTCAATCAACATATATGGTTGATCAAACCAATTTGTAACTTCTTGAATGGCTATCATTTGATAAATTGGACGAATTTGAAAGAAAGAGGCTTGCAACACTTTAAACACAAAATTCTCACACAATACAGCAAATTCGATTCGAATATGACGTCTCCACTTCTTCCATAACGCAGAAATGATTTTAAATACTTTTGCAAAGACGCGATGGTCATTTAGGGCATAAGCAACGTTGTGTAAGAGACATGGCACAACAATTCGACGAATAGCATAACCCATAATCTTAGACATGCGCAACTTCTCGCCTGCGCTCAAACAATACTCGTTAATGGCTTCCAACGCAACCAACTTTGATCCCAAATCTCTTGGAATTGGTTCGTTGTTATTGGTTGTGCGAACAGGTTGCAATGCTTGCGTAATAATCGCACATAGAATGACGAATGCGCTTCGAAGACTGCCATCGACAAAGAGTTTCTTTGCGATGCCGTTCATTGATTGCCAGAAATGAGAACTATTGGCAGCTTGCTTGGTGATCATTTGGAAAGCAGATTCACAAAGTCTCGCTGTACTTACAGAATCCATTGTTTCTTCAATTAAATCCTCCACTAAATCTCGCACGTCTAAATACGATTGACTTACCAAATCAGTATCAAAGTCATGATACTCAATAAAACCGGAATATGGCAAGAAATGAGCAACATCAGCACTTTCAGATTGTGCTACCATGTCCCAAACAAAATGTTTCAAAACTTTGAAAGGTGTAACATCTTGTCCAGGATCATTACATGGCATTTGATAACCAGAAGTCATCCAACCAGACTTTGTAGAGTAACAGTTGCAAATATGGGAGATAGTGCGAAACATGCGCTGTAAAGATGGAGGTGACATTTTCGCAGCCGAATGCTTAATTGCAGTCTTCAAAAATGTCATAATTCTTTCGTGCTCAGATTCAGCAGCAAGATCAAAACGATCACAAATGACTTCAATCGTTAAGTCAAACATTGTGATCGTACCAGCAATTGACGTTGTTTTTAAGTCGTGTTCAAAAAAGTCAGTATCTTTCAATAGCTTTGTCAAACCAGCAACAGCTAGCTCTCCAAAGATTCCTTGCCGAATATATACAGAAGATAAAATTGCATGAAGAACCTTCCGTGAAGGGGCAGGGACAGAGTTTCCAGTTGCGTCAACCACTTCTTGCGATTTGCGAAGTTGAACGAGTTCTGGACCATGCACATCATGGGAACATTCATCATAGAAATCAGTGGTTGTATTGGTCTCATCCACCAATGATGCCACTTCTTCTTCACCAAGCGATGCAAAGGTATCTGTCCGCGAACGAATATCCCCTCCATCAGAGGGAAAGTGTGGCAACGGTGATTCACTACGACTTTCTTGAATTCCAACGACTGCAAATTCCCCTCCTTCACCTCCAGCAAATGGACTCGTTGCACCATCTGTCGATCGATGGCGAATGTGTACAACAGATGATGGTGTAACACTTGTGCGATTGCGAACAGGACTCTTACTTCTTCCTCGACCAACTAAGTTGTCGTCGCTGCTATCCCTACGATACCTTCCTGTGCGCTTTGCAGGCTCTTCTGGAGATGAAACAAGAGGTTCATTAAGCAAGCATTGTAAACGAGTTAATTCTTGACGGTAGCAGAGGAATACGTCTATTCCTCCTGAACCCATATTCAAATTTCCTTGAACCCCAGTAGCTGATCGATCGATCATAAAGAATCCTTGTGGAATCTCTTCTCCTTTGGTTGGAAAAATCGGTTGAAGGTCCACAATTGGGTTACCAAGAAAGTCACGCTTGAAACAGATGTAGATACGCTCAGAGCTGGTGCCCGTATTAACATTGCAGGCTTGTTTGCCGCGATGAACTACATGGTAACCAGGAGGTACATATTCACCACGATCGGGAAAGATAACAATTAGGTTAGTGATGGGGGCTAATTGACCAGTCATATCTTTCTTAATACATAAGAATATCTTGTTACCACCAGATCCACTGTTGAGATTGGCAGATTTGTTACTGGGTGACTTAGAGATACGGTAGAAACTATCGGGGATGGGTTCATTGTATTGAACAACACAAATGTCACAAATTGGCGATGCGAGTACCTCTTTTGAGATAATATCCTCATACTCACGAGAATCAGCAGCATTTGAACCAGTTATCACTCCTTTGATTGCCGCCCCAAATCCAGCCACTGCACCAACCGCTGATTTCCCTACACTGCTACCACCAGCTGTGGGAATTTCTTCACCTAAGCAAAAGCGAATCGCTTGATTCTTCTGTTGATTAGGTGTTAAACCACCAATATTGGAAATATTAAATAAATCTGTTGCTGTATTCCTACGGTTACTATTCTTCTTATTCGTTAACAGGGTATTTCGTGTTTGTTCATATTGTTGAATCGCAGTACTCTCATCCAACAAATCCAAAGCATTTCTGTGATTATTCACTTGACCATCCAATTGATGATTTGCTAACAAATTCAATAAATCACCACTCAGTTTTTTAACTAATAATTCACCGCTCTTGGCCTCGCCAATATGCGTTTTGAGACTCAACGAGGAAAAACTTGATAAGTCAGCCATAATTATTTCTCAAACTCAATAAAACTGAAGAAACTTAGAAGCAAATTATCAAAAGTTGCGTTCTCAATTTGAACAACTAGATAACAAACCTAGATGATGTTCTCCTATATGTGATGTGTACTAATCAGTTAAGAAGATGATGATTCTCTTACGGCAGGCACGAAAAGAAATCATTCACACAGAAAATTGAATTTTGTACCACCACTATAATTTTACCATGTAGGAAAACACAAATTTATTTGGTAGAATTGTGATCTTTGGGATTATTGGGTTATGATTTTGATCTCTTTATTTTTTTGAACCATGTCCAATATTTTCATGCTTTGTGGATCTTTTTCGAGGGCAAAATTGCATATGCAGCTGGAACAGCGGTGTGTGGGAGAGAGGTGAAATTGGGGATCGGATTGCCTATAAATACAACCTTCCTAGCCACTAAGTTTAGGTGATTTCCGTAAAAACAATATTGCGAATTTAATTATTTCCTTAATAAATGTTGCTAAACTGTTGCAAGTTATATTTACAAAAAATGTTGTAGTAACGAAGTAACTGTTACAGCAAACGGTAGTTCCTACTGGAACGATACAATCTTTCATACAAACCCTCATATTGTTGCATTTGGCGTTGTACAGTGAAATATTCTAGCAACGATTTCCTAGCATTACGACCAACTTCACGAGCAATATCTGGATTTCTAATAAAGTGTATAATTCCTTCTGCAAAGCTCAAAGGATTTGCGGAATCAATGACAAGTGCATTATGAGAAAGACGCCACTTCTCGCCATTGGGATTTGTAGTTACATTTGGGGCAATTATATATTCCCCAATACCTACAGAAAATTAATCCAACATAAAAACACAGCCATGTAACATTAGAAATGGATCTTACCCCCAACAGCAAAAGTTATCAAAGGCAATTCCATACTCATCCCCTCAATATTACTGATACAAAATGTTTCAGACCAACCGCGGAGCGATGGATTGACCAAAATATCCAAATCAGAAAGGTACTTCGGCAAATCATCCGTATTTACCCAACCAATGAATTCTACCGCGTATTCAATATTCAATCTATTCGCAAGTCCGATTAAATCTTTCTTGATTGCTCCTTCTCCAATAAATCGGAATCTGGCAAATGGATATTGCTGAAGAACTACTGATGCCGCCTGCAGAAACAATCCAGGATTTTTCTCTATTGAGCAAAAATGGCATTAGAATTACAATGAATAAACTGTTTGGATTACTTACCTCCAGATATTCGTGCAACAAATCCAATCAAAACACATGGTGCATGCTTATAAAATGCATTATTGAAATCTTCTTGTGTTATTTTTGTGCGGAATGCATCGCTCATGGAAACGTCGCAATTCTTTGGTGGGATAAAAGGAACATGCAATCGAAAAGGCTCAGGATTAAAATGATCAGGATCCATCGATGGCGCAATAACAAATCCAAGAGGTTTTATTCCAGTTTCCTTCACTTTTGTGGCGATCGGTCCTTGAATACTTTCATGAAGTAACGAATGATGTGATGGTGCGATAATTGCATCGGGCAAAATGTCTGGCTCCAAGTACAAATTCAATAGCTCCGTGACAGTTGGAATTCGAAGATATCGAGCAGCATCATTAATAAATACATCCGTATTGTATCCCCTAGCATTACCATATACGGCAATGTCACATTTATTTGTTTCAAACATGTCTACAAATGTTTGGTAGAAATCTCGGACAAATGGTGGTGACAATCTTTCTATATCGCCATTGGCTCGCTCAAAACGTTGATGAATATATTGGTACAGCTTCGTTGTATTATATTCCCAAACCATAGCAGCAGTAACAAAACTATCATTGGGAATTTCATTCAATTTTTCGAAGCTTAATGCATAGCCATTACTTGTATTGTTCGAAACCTTGATTTGCGGTAAACGATTGAGATGATAGTAGATGGAAGTCGTCTTCGCCTTCAAGTCCGTAACTCCACTACCATCACCATGTGCTAATAACCAAATAAATTGAAATTTGCTTTGATCTAGACTCTCTGCTTGCTGCAACCAGATCCTCTTTTGTCCATCCATATTTCCTGAACCGAAGATGCAAATATTAATCTTTCGACGATCCGCCACTTGGCGATGTTTGGGCTTTGATCTAGCTGCAGCTAAACGCTTACCATAGTATGATGTCATTTCCTTTTCCCAACCATCAAGTTCTTGTTCAATTCGTCTCTTGGTTCGCTCAGTAAGCTGCTGTCTATCCATTTGTCCCTCGGAGGGTAATAGCGAAACATATGATTCATGATCACGTACAAATAATCGTTGATTAGCAAGTTCTTCATCATTTAAGACAACTTCAACATAACCCTCTGCTGCATGACCATAGAAAAAATTTACTTTCTCACCTACTTGAGGATGTACAGGTCCTATAAATTCACCATTCAGAGCTGATACATAAGCATCTGGGACATTCAGGGACAAGTCTTGAATAACCTGATCTACCGCTGAAGGGTTGTTCAAGGTATCTGGGAGTTTCATTGGCATTATTTCAAAGAACCATGAACCTGCTTCAATCTTAGGTCCCCCTTTTGAACTTGCTACTGATGCATACGCTGGCAGAAGGTATTGATGAAGACCATGAACGTTAAATGTCAAAATATCATGAACGTAAGGTCGTGTTTCCGGTGAAGCAAGAAGTGCTTGATAGTTATTATAAAGATTGAAGAAAAAATGATTTCTTACGAAAGATCCATAAGACGGAGCAAGTGCACTGACTCTTGAACCAGGCAAGGTTGGTTGTGGACGAGGAAAAATAAAGTATGTCAATGTTTTAGTCAGCCATGAAGTGGCTTCTGTTGTTTGAAGCTTTTTGGGCATACCATTGCTATCATACCGCTGCTCCACATATGTCATTTGCATATGCATATCGTATTCTCCAGGTACAAGTGCATAAGGTAATGTTATTACCAATAATGCAAGATCCTCAGTATGGAGATCATCGTAGCAGTGAATGGGTGTCCGCAAATGACTACTCGTCGATTCATTAAAATCATAAAATCGATAATATATACCATTGCCAACTTCATCAGGATATACATAATTTGGATCGTTATCTGTTTTTCTTTTCCTCTCCCCACCTGACGATGGAGTCAAATCAATATCGTAGACTTGTTTTAGTTCGAGTTGAAAACAAAGTGATGGCACATAAGCAACAGACATAATTAAATCAATTTCGTTATCATCTTTGTCGCCTATATACTTTTCTTCAAAAAAATGTATTCGTATTTCAGTTTGATTTAATGTCGGAAAAGAATAAGAATATCGAGTATGTGGACCACATAATGCTGGTAGCCAACACGTTGGACGTGCAGAAATCAACTGACAACAAAGGAAAATTGTTATGAACAAAACAGAGAGAACAACAAACGGTGATGAGCTATATGCTTCAATCATCTTTTCAATTTTTTCATCAACATGGATGTATTATAACTTGCCATTATGAATAGTTTAATTAAATAATGAAAAAATTATTTTAGGCGGTATTTTGCTCACGACGAATCCTCAATTTATTATTATGCAGGTTACATAATTAATTCCCTAATCCCACAGTTTTATTTGCAGAAACGGCTATAAATCAAAACAGAGAATATGGTAGTTTTAAACTAGACACTACCCTTTGTTGCTTCCTAAACATGGAAAAAACTGCTGATTAATTTTAACGATGCGGGGCAGACATAATGTAATACCAATACATCTGATTATTCGACTATTTGCATCTATCCATCATGGGATGTGCAAGTTCAGTTGTCTCTCCTGACCCCACAAGTGGGAAGGAGCTATCTCCCTTGGTTCCAGCCCCACCATCAGGTAAAAGAAGACTATTGTATATGACCTAGAGAGTCACTCACATTCACTTTTTTATAGGGACTAAGCTTAACCAAGTACGACCTTTGAACTCCACGGTTACTCCACACCTTAAACGACAAGATCCAACATCTCCGTCTACTCCAACTGAATCTATACCTGCAAATAATGGAGTAACGGTACCTTCTGTGGAGAACTTTTCCTCTGGTTTGATTTACACCGAAGCTGCCACAAAAACAACTTCAGTGAATGATATTTCAAACCTATTCAGTTCGATCAAAAGAGGAAATTATCAGCATTTTCTTGATATTATCAAGGAAACTTATCAAGGCGAGTCGGAATATTATAAAGTTCATTATTTGAAAGGCATGTGGGATTCTACTCCGTTACTCGTTGCAATTCAATATCATCAAACAGAAATGATTGATTATCTATTAGCCCACTTACCACCACACAAAATCAGAGATGCGGATAATGATAAAGAAGAATTCGTTCTGAATCATCGAAATGAGAAAGGTGCAACAGCCATGCTCTTTGCGGTAATGGAAGGTTTGACGACAATTGTGCAGCAGTTAATAAAACTGGATGTTACTGTCAACATTCCTGCAACAGTTGATGCAATATATAATCCGTTGTATGATCAATCCATGATTGCCACACCGCTCAGTTTGGCAGTAGCGAATCAACAATGTGAGATCCTCAAACTACTGCTTGCAGCAGGTTGTAAGGTGAACACACCTTTCGACTTTCCCACAGTCAAGTCGGCGACAGCATCTGTTGGAGGAAAATCAAATGGAGTAAAAGGCTTGACTCCAATCTTGCTTTCGTGTAACTATGGGCATCTAGATGTGGTGAGAGAGTTGTTAACCCACGACGATATTGATTGTGAAGTAAATGATGAAGAATTCGCCAACATCTTACATCATCTAGCTAGATCGAAGAAAGCCCAACCAAATAACAATCCCGACTCTAATAATCCAGTTGTTGGAATCTTTCAAGAGTTAATGAAGAAAGAAGTAATCACGATGGGAATGTTGCAACAACGCGATAAAAATAGTGACACTCCCCTACACATTGCTTGTGACAATAAACAAGTAGATTTGGTAAAATTGCTGTTGGAAGAAGGTAGTAATCCATCATCAATGAATTCCAATACAGGATTTACTCCACTTCATATTGCAATTCGACGACGTCAAATTGATATTGTAAAATTATTGCTTGAATACGGTGCGGATCCTTTGGCGAAGATTGAAAGTAAGGCCGGTGCACAATCACCAGTCGAAATGAGCAACAAACTCTCCTCCGATAATGAAATTCATGTTGCTGTTAAACAAGCTATAGAATCTAGAAATACTCAAATATCGAAGGATGATAAAATTTTGGCGGAACCACCATTTGGTGTGACCGGAAGCACTGCCACCATCACCAGTAAAAGTCCGCCTGCTAAAGACCAAGAAGAGATATCCTTGTCTATTTCGTCGAGTAAACAAGCTAAAGGTCGATCGCCAACCATCATCAAGAAAGAAGTCATCACTGATACCAATGTATCTACGAAAAATGAATCTCCTTCCAGCAAAGTATCGGCTTTATTGGTTAGTGAAGTTGCTAGTAAAGCTGATCAACCGAAGAAGAAAAGTCGTTCCACTTTTGTTGCTGGTACCGGATCGAAACAAGCATCACCAGTACATATTAATCCTTCCACTGAACAGAAAAATGAAAAGAAACGCTCAACTCGATCAACATTTGTTTCATCATCACCTTCCAAGAAAGGTTCAATGGATTTTACAAATTCAGTGCTGCCGACTAGTGGCAATAAGAAAGACCAGCTGACAACAAATGAATTATCTTCACAGATGCCACGAGAGCTGGTTACTGACAACAAAGAAGATACTTTACTGCACCAAGTCGATGGATCAAATCTATCCATTTCAGGTGCCACGATGCCATTATCTGTAACATCTAATGGTTCCTCGCAAGCGCCCGTCGTAATGGTTTCTCCTCGAAAAGATGCCATTTCGGCTTATATGGAGATGCAAATAGTTGGCCCGGCAGTACAGCATATGACAAAGGAAGCAACTCCTGCTACTAAACCCGTTGAAAAGCTCAGCAAAAAAGCTAATCAAGACTCACCATTGGAGAACAATTCATCGAATCTACTTATTGGCGAGGAACGTCCGTCATCTCACCCGGTTGATGGAGCAGTGACTGATTTCAGCATGCTGGCCAATGAGGAAGAGAGTTTTGACCTCTTGTTAATGAAAATGCTCAATACCGGTCAAGGAGATGATCAATTGGAAGAATACCTCAAAGATCATACAAATGATTACAGCCGTATGGAAGAAGAATACGAAGATGAAAAAACTTATCAAGAGGAACATGTAATAACAGAAAAAGGATATAAAGAGCAAGATATGACAATGATTGATCTGTCAATTATTCATGATCCAAGTATGGGTGCTATGTTTGACGTATCTATATTAGCACCTGTTCCACAAAAGGAGATTAAACCACAAGAAATAATTGCTCAAAAGCCAACGGGGAAGAATAATCGTGTTGTGTCTGACGATACATCTTCTATGACCGTCTCCTCTTCAAAAGCCAACAAAGGAGATAAGTCACCTCGATCAACCAAATCATCATCTACTACGACAAATAAAAAGAAAACAGATGAAAAGACAAGTTTAAGTAATAAATCAACCAGGTCGAAACCAAAGCCAACAATTGTCATGGATTCCAACAATTCAGATATGGATGGTTGGAATAATTCTACTGTAGTATCAAACAATACTCCTACGAAAACTGCAACAATCAAAACAAGTGTGACGACTGGTAAGAAGAAAACTATTTCATCTTCAGGACAACGAGATATCCTTGCACGTGAAAATTCTACTCGCCTGTCAACTGGACTGGATGACAGTATTGGTATTGCAGCGTTGGAAAATAATTCTGTACCTCTTGGCTCCATGACAACAGTCAAAGTTGCCCCAAAGCCACCAACCACCAATGCGGAAGGGCGTAATGCATTTAAGAGAAGAGGAATGTCCGGAAAGATTAATAACGATAATGCTCCTAACAATGTGACCTCAACTGTGAATCGCGGTGATGAATTTAGTGGCGCCATTGAGAGTAATGTTGAAAATTTAAAAGTTGACGCTACCATTGGATTATCACTTGATTTGGACATAGTAGAATCAGTGAAAGAAAACGGTATCATGCCAAATGGATTTTCCACACCTAAGGCCAGCCGAACAAAGAGTGATAAAGAAGATGAAAATCGTGGAACTGAATCTGTGCCAATGACTCCAATTAGTATGCTCGTTTCCAAGGTTGCTCATGAATCGCCTGTAGTTTCCACAAAATCGAAGATTTCGTCCGGTATCGCTGCGCTCTCTCCTGGTAACAAGCAGAAATCTAGTAAATTTAGTGGTAGTAGCGACGCATCAAACTTAAAGTCTGGAGCGCAATCATCCACCTCTAAAGTAGGGAAATCGCCGATGGTTCGCAGAAAGGTAACTGAAATGTCAACTGGATCCAAACAATAATTTTCGCAACCTGTATATTTTCTGTATATATTTATTGCACGTGCATATTGTTGATATTGTTATATTAATATTGAATGTTACATGGTTTTTAGTTTGATTTTCTGTTCATTAAGACTAGTTAGTTTCAGTATTGTAAATATTGTATGAAAACGCTGTAAAGTAGCATTACCTATGCCCGTAAAGACGTTTTTACATTACCATTACAAAACAAATAAAATTGAAACTCGCTTTAACTACATGCAAGCCAATCAATAATTCACTACAGCTACAGCATGTCATACATCAGAAGAAGTTATGACCATCCCATATAATGGGAAATTAGACAATATCAATGAATGGCTGTTGAACAGTTCATGAAACATAGAAAAAGTTGTTGCTACAACGGTAATCCTTTGCCCAGTCTCCTAATTTCCTTAACAGCATAACTTCACCAAGTCAAGCTGACTTCGAATATGCACTCAACGTAATATGCTACAAAAGAAAAGTAAATCGAACCCAAGCATATATTCAAGATTCTGCAACTAAAAGTGACAAATTAGAGAAAGGTTAGTTAGAACGCACAAAACATGATACAACATAACGTAACAATACAACAATCAGAAAGAAATACTAGCTTTTGATTTCTTGAAGGTTTGAAATTACAAACAACCCTGTATGACACGCAAGATTGAATACAAACAAATACGGTCTCCTCTCATACAATATAAAACAAAGAAAATTATACCTACACAACAACTACTGCTCTACTGTCAATGGCACACTATACGAAGTGAACAGATATGTATTTACAAATTAACAATATTTAGCGATATTAAGGATTAGTAGAATCGGAGACAATCAAATGACAACACCTTGATGAAGCTTTTGTAATTTCCACAAGTCATTATCTTTTGATGGAAAAGTTTGACGTCGTTTACGTATCATTGCCTTACGATGACGTCTTGAACGGGTAATAACACGGCGGACAGGTCCACCATTTTCATCATCTCCTTCATTACCATCGGCACCAGCGGATAAAGTATTCCCTGAACCAGAAGGCTGTAAGTACTTCTTCAAGTGACTTACACCTGCTGTCTCGGTATAATCCAATTCTGAAAGTGAGACACTGCGTTGCAAGTGGAAGACTTCAGCTTTGATTGGTTTTGGTTTAGAAAACATCTTACTCCAAATAGAAAAGGACTTTTGAGGCATCATAGGAACACCACCTGGCGCTGAAGCTGGTGTAACATTGGGAATAGCTGTGGTAGAATGATGTTTATGCCAATGCTTGGCTGCAGATCGAGTATTCCCTAAGGGTGATAGTGGCTCATTGGCAATCGATGCTCTTTGAGTTCGCTGCGGAGATCCTGGAGGCGGGATCACTGGTTCTACAAGAGAAACGGAACCCACATCCTTTTCGGTATTTCTTTCTGGAGCGACATTATTGGCGTTTGAAGATCCAGGAGGTACTTTGCCACTATCATGAAGGTCTCTGGTAGTGATTGGGGTAGATTTGGATTTGACCAAACGATGTAATGGGGCTCTCCCTTGGAAAGTTTCTGACAATCGCTTGCTAATTGTTCTTGGAGTGGGAGGTGGTTTGGGAATAGCCGCGTGACCTCCACCACCAATATTAACTTTTTGTGAGTTGTCCTCATCGGAGTCATATAAGACGCGTT
>JACCEA010709838.1_pt1 | contig 13448 bp, 10 predicted proteins | sample 7449851 | NCBI WGS metagenome assembly JACCEA01 (sample SAMN15323453, study PRJNA562643) | freshwater metagenome | isolation source: river surface water | place: USA:Blue River Watershed | collected 2017-08-18 | reverse complement strand
CCTAGTAGATTAGGATGTTCTACTTTCTTGTTATGTATTTATTCAAATCGAATATACAATAGAAGCATATGATTATATTTGTACATACTCCTCGATGGTGAACTTAAGTTAATTTCTAGTATTGTACGTAAGGTCGCGCCCAGCAGCAGATGCATGCGTGAGCAGGAGCATCAGCAGGGAGCAGCAGCGCACGCGGAGCTCCAGCAGCAGCGACGGATACGGGCGCCGCGCCAGCAGCAGCAGCAGGGCAGAGCAGCAGCACAGCAGGCGCAACGAAAAAGCAAGCAATACCACGAATACATGGGAATGAACTCTGACTGAGTAGCATGACTAACTTTCACCTCTGTTTGATCTCAACCAGCATCTTTTTAACGAGTGGTATGACGCCATGATTAGAGTTTTGGTCATTGGTTTGAAATGACTTCCAAGAGTTTCAAAGCAACTGATGCTTCGAGGAGAGAGTCAGTGCCTTCCTCAGCTATCCAGAAAATATGGTATGGTGGAGGAAGTAGTATTTCAGAACTAGCAAGTGACGAGGATGAGAGCGAATGTGGGACCGGGGATAGTGAGAACGAAACTTCTTCTCTCCTTCGTATCAGAGATGATGTCGACACCGACGATGACTTTGACCGAGCATTTGAAACTTTACAGGAGGATATAATTGACAATCGTCTAAGTGCAAAAAATGACGATCTCCTCTTTCGACATTCATATGACGATGGTAATGATGATCTTTTGGGTACTGAAGGAGAGACTGAATTGATCTATGGCAAAGGATCTAGGCGTTCTAACAAAAAGAAACTTCCACAATTGCGATTCAAGACGGCTGACAACACTCCATCTTCTGATAAAAAGCGAAATCATAGAAAGTTTCCTGACATTGGCGAAAATTTCCAAAAGATTCGGCATGCAGTGGTAATCCCCACAGCTGTTCCTCTAAGCAATGGGAATGAAAATAAATCAACAAGGATGAAATCTTATGGGACTAATGTTGTCGAAGATGCAGAACCTCTATTATTAGAACATAGATCTGGGTATCAAGGTTTTTGCGACTTAGAAGGTGGAGGTGATAGTCGTTTGCATCGTCGTAATAGCTTATATGACTTTGAAGATGAAGATGATTACATCATCATATGTATGGGACAATCGTGTTCATGTTCGTCTTGCTTTGTTGGCTCATTCTTAGCCATAACAGTTATATTCTTGTTGGTCAATAGCATCATGTTCGCAAGTGTTGGCAATGGACGAAATAGTACTGGTAAGCCAAATTTTGTGTTTATCCTTTCCGATGACGTCGGATATGGCATTCTAGAGAAGTCCACTTCTTCAAGCAGTAGCGATCATAGAGTTAATAGAAATAAGTTATCATCGTCATTATTTGAATATGCTCCATTTTTGAGGAAATTAAAAGAGGAGAAAGGAGCAATATACTTTGATAATTACTATAGCCAGGAGATATGTACACCTGCTAGAGCAGCATTGCTCACTGGTAAATATCCAATATCATTGGGTATACAAGGGCAAGAAATTCTTCCAAATAGTCGAGGTGGTTTAGATTTAAATGAAACCGGATTGCTTTCTCAGTTATTACAAGATTATGGTGGTTATACTACGTATATGTTGGGTAAATGGAATCTTGGTCACTCACAACCAGATTATTTGCCAACAGCACGCGGATTTGATTATTTCATTGGTTATCTTTCAACTGCAACAACCTATTGGAAGAAATGTTTGACATCCAATACATCTATCACTGATTTTATGTATTCACAAAGTTCACGCATGACAAGTTGGGAGACCAATGAACGTGACCAAGGATTTTATAAGAAGTATTCACACAGTAGATATGAAGGAACCTATTCACAAAATACTTATTCGACATTTCTATATCGTAATATGGCAATAGATTGGATTTCAACACATGACTATAGTAAGACACCGATGTTTTTATATTTGGCATTTCAAGGGAGTCATCGCCCATATACCGATGTCGATCAATACACTACCGGAATTCCCAAGAGTTACACAAAGCCATCATCTTTGTATGACTCTGTCCTTGATTATACTGAAGGGTTAGAGCGTCAACAGTATACATTATCTGTATTAGTGATGGATCAAGCAATTCAATCAATTGTTGAAGCGTTGCAAGAAGTTGGTCAGCTACATAATACTTATATCATCTATGCATCAGATAATGGAGGCTGTACCAATGCTGGAGCTTACAATAGTGATCTACGAGGTAGTAAAGGTTCCTTATTTGAAGGTATGCTATGTTTGAAATATGATTCAATTATAGAAATGAAAGTGTCTATTTTCAGGGGGAACAAAAGTTGATGCTTTACTATACAGCACTCTATTGGAAAGTGCTATAAATCCTTTCAGTTTTGAAGCAGTTTCACATGACTATATTTACGGGCCACTTATGCATGTCACGGATTGGGTTCCAACCATTATAGATTTAGCTGGATTGACAGATAATATACCTTCGCAAATTCGGGAAAGCTGGGATGGATATAGTCATGTTAGTGAAATTAGTCGCATGGCAAAACACGGTGTCACATCAAGCATGCCCCGAAACTATATGTTGTATAATTATTACGATCAAATCTCTCATGATGGTGATGATGATGATGATAGCAATGGGAGCGTAAATGATTTTATCGATGCCCTCAAAGCAAAGCAGATTGGATTTGCAATCCGCAATAATCGATACAAGCTCATGCATGCCTATGTTAACAATGCTGTGGCGGATTGGTGTAATGACTATAGCGAAATGTAAGGTTTCTATCAATATGTTAGATATAGGAGTTTTATGATGGTATCCTTTTCAGTAATGCTTCCATAGACGATGATGATATAACCGACTATGAAACGACATCATGTACATTAGATTTAGCACAAGATGGGACTTTTGTATATCTTTTGTTTGATCTGTATTCAGATCCATCAGAATCAATCAACTTATATGACGAAAGTGAATATTCTTCAATATTGGTACGTTTTTCTAGTCAAACTATTTTTTACTATGCTAATATAATTTCACTCCCTCACTCGCTTCAACAGACATCATTGTACACCCAATTATATGATTACCACGTAAATAAAGTGAAACCTGCGACTATAATATCCTCTGATAATGAGGCGATTGACTTTTTTGCTACCAATTATCACTACGTTCAACCTTGGCAAATTTTAGATAATGATGATTTGATAGCAGATATGTAGTTTGGTGTCCCACTATTTTCCATATTGCATATTTGTTGTGTTTACCATTTACTGATTTCAAAATAAGAATAGTACAGTTTCAGTGTCACTTAATCTTTTAATTTCTTTTATGATATAGAAATTCGTCAAATAGAATATTAATTAAGCTGTATAACAGCTGTATATTTCCATCAAACTTCTTACATATAAACCTACACACTAAAACATTGTGCCTGGTCCATCATCACGACGGAAAATGTACATGTATCCATAGCCCAAAGGAGGTTTCTCTGACTTTCCAACCTTTTATTCAATTTATGATATCAGCACAAATCAGATTATGGATATGTTAATATGTCACCAACCTTTTCGTCATTGAATAATGTCCATTGACCATTCTTGCGAACATGGCAAATGTAGTGACCATGGTCGACGTTTTTACCAATATGAGAGATTACAGACATCAACGTATATTTACCTTCACCATCATCTACTGATTGACTGGCTGATCCACTTTGACCACCGGTAGAAGCAGCAGGCTTATTCAAGATTTCTGCAACATCGGCGTCCAATGTATCACCGCGACTAAACAACCAATCTGCAGCCCTAATTAAGAGAAAGTGAGCCAAATCAAAAGTAAATATACCCTGTTTCAAGTACCTTTCCATATTCATATCAGTTGCAATCAATGCAGCAGTGGCTTGCTCATTGGTGAAACCCATACAAGTTAACATCATGAGATTTTCTTCATCAATCTTGGGAGCACCACCACTACTAGATTCATTACCAGGCAACACAGGTGCATCATTGAAGTCTGGATCCTCCATATGTTCAAGGATCCAGTTCATAGCAGTTTCAACATCCGCATTCTTTGTTGCAATAGCCGCTCTACGACATCCATTCTCAGAAAACCCCATACCAATCAATTGATCTACTAAGCTTTCATCAATAACGAATACTTCTGCGACATTGGCGGAACCACTGGAAGAAACCTCTTCTGACAATTCTGTTTCTCCAACTTGTAATCCAGAACCACGTAAATATGAAATATCAAGCTTTTCAGGAACAGGAATCTCAGCACTAATTTTCTTTGGTGTCCAATTTTCACCAATAAAATAACGTTCCAATCGAACTACTAAATATCGCGGAAAAGTTGCAAATCTTGTTGTTTTTGAAAAATTTGTTGGTTGGTTCGTAATTGGATGACGAAATGATACAATTTCTGGTTCGCACCAATAATCTAAACAAGCTTCAAATGGAATACGTAACTTTTCTTCATCTGGAATACGTTGACGTTTACTTTCTTGACGTAAATCATCTTCACTATCTTCTTGTGGAATCTTTTCTGCTTTATCCATAGGAATACGAAGATTGACAATATTCTCTAATGTTGCAGAACCACGTTTAGCAAATTTCACTTCATTAGAATCTAATGCCTTGAATTTGACTTCATTGTGATATTCAAAGATTGATACAGTCGATGGACCATTGGAATGATTCAATACTTTTGCTAGTTGACTATGCTCAGATTTTTGCATTAAAGTCAATAAATGAGTGTAGAAGTCATAGACATCTTGTTGTCTACTAGTAGAGAATTCGGGATGATTCTTACCAATTACTTGTTTGAACATACGAGGAGCAATAATATGCTTCTCCAGAGTATTGACATCTCCACCCATTTCTTCTAGACTAGTAGCAACTTTCTTTTCTTCGGCAACTGATGGACCAGAAGATGGAACATAACGATCAGTAAGCAAAGCATGAGCAACTTTACTGAGTTGCACCATAAAATCGTTGGTAGGATCAGCGGGAGAAGCTTGCAAAATTTGATCACGAATTACAAGATAACGGTCTTGAATCTATGATAATCATCATAATCGATAGAGAGAGGGAGAAGAAGAGAGTGAGTTATTGCAGATGATATAAAAGAACAACAATAACATACCTCGGGAATATGAAACAATGGTTGCAATAAAGAATTCATATAGCAAGTTGATCCAATATTACGTAATCCAACATAACCAGGACCATGTAATGGGATCAATTCTTCTTGTCCCTCCATTAGTTTGCTCCAATCATAATTCATATTCAAAGCAACTTCCATCTCACCAAATGACTTATCAGTTTTCTCAAGTTTCATGATATCAATTCCCCAAAATGATAAATGTTCAGGTAAATAAGGATCAATAACTAAACAATCTTCATCACTTGCATATGACCACACATCAGCACCATGAGGTGTGATAGTACCCAATTTGACAACTAATGGATACTTTTTACCAGTATCAAGATAATGTTGTAATGCTGAACCTGATCCACCAGTACCATCCCAATTCTTTCTACCACCACCAATATAACCTGTTGAAAGATTTAACCATAAATTATCGGTGGCATCACTAGCTTCATCTTTCCAATCACGTGGATATTGAGAAATTTTCTTTTCTGAAGGATTAATTTGTGATAAATTCTCTGAATATTTGGAAATAATTTTTTCTTGATCTGCATCCCATGCTGATACTTCCATATTTTTTTTCATACCTTCATGGTTAATAATACCTTGAATCACGTTTGATATAAATTCAGGAATTTCTTTGTTTGGTAGTGGAATCACAGCATGAATCCCATGATTACTGTTAAGAACAATTAATTCATGATCCTTGATTGTTTCATATTTTTTTCCGGCATCCACATCAAATCCTCCTGAAACTCCAATGGCTAATTTTTGTGGGTGACTGGGTTTAGCATCGGTAGTGTCTGAGGCACTCTCGTCGGATACTTTCACTTGTTGCCAAATCTCATGCAAATACAACTTTGATCCTGTTTTTCTTGAATCTATTTCTAAATAATCACGACCAACACCACCAAAAGTGGATAAACTAACATATAAACCACTATCAGTGTAAGGGGAATCAAATGAATAAATACATTCATCCTTGTAAACTTTGTCATGAGCAGTGGGAACGCGAAGTTTCGACATTTCCCCTCTCAAAATGGGGAGAACCTCCGATATTGGTTTGTTCATGTTCGCCAGACTCTAAATGATGGCCGATGGGTTTTCAATTCAATTGTGTTTGTGATTGTGTTGTGCTGGTGGTTCTCAATGATTCTCCCAACGGGCAATATTATAATGCTAATAGAAGCGCTTTAGGTATAATATTGACATGAAGTAGTGAGAAAATCGCGTTTTTTGCGTTTTCTTACTTTTCCAGAATTGTGATAAGAAAAAATTCCAAATTCATCGGAATCAACAACCAGCATCAAAGTCAAGGAGGTTTCAAAAAGAGCATTGATACCTGCCCTAGTGTCTCTTTGCATGAAGTATGGTTCGAACAGGATATGTATTTGATGAACGCTACATGTGGCATGACACAGGTAATCTCCGTTCACATTGGGTTGAACCAACGGAACATTGGGAGAACACTGCAACGAAGCGCCGTTTGCACAACCTATTGTCAGTATCCGGCCTATTAGACAGTTTAATCCCCATTCGCCCTAGAAAGGCAACGAAGCAAGAGATTACTACCTTCCACACGGAAGAGTATCATGACAGTATTCTTCACAAGAATGGTTCAGGTGGCGAGGCTGGTGAATATGTTCCATTTGGACCTGAAGGCTATGATGTGGCATGTTTGAGTGCAGGTGGAATATTAGCTGCCATTAATGCGGTCATGAATGATCAAATTGATAATGCTTATTGCCTCGTCAGACCACCAGGACACCACGCAGTCAAAGATAAGGGCATGGGATTTTGCATTTTCAATAATGTTGCGATCGGCGTGCATTACGCGCGTTCTCTGCAAGATTCGAAACGCGGAAGAGTTCAGCGTGTTGCAATTGTTGATTATGATGTACATCATGGAAATGGAACACAAGATGCTTTCTATAATGATCCAGACTGCCTTTTCATTTCATTGCATCAAGATAATAATTACCCGCAAGGTACGGGCTCTGTAGAAGAAACTGGAGGCGAGGGTGCTGTGGGTAGCAACATAAATATTCCTTTACCACCAGGTAGTGGATCTGGTGCATACCGCTATGCGTTTGATACTGTTGTCATTCCTGCCTTAGATCGATTTAAACCGGATCTGATACTGGTAAGTTCTGGTCTGGACGGATCGTTTCAGGATCCATTAGCATCGATGATGCTTTGCAGTGAAGATTATCGTTATTTTGCAACACATCTTCGAGAAGCAGCCAATCGATCTTGCGGTGGTAAGATTGTCTTTGCTCACGAAGGAGGATATAGCAAGGATTATGTTCCTTTCTGTGGCTTGGCTGTGATAGAAGCAATAAGTGACATTAGGACAACAGTGGAAGATCACTACGCTGCGGAAGCTGCACAATGGGGATATCAAAAGTTGCAACCTCATCAGGGAGCGGTTATTGACTATTGTGCAGTTACACACGGTTTGAAACAAGCTCCGAATCCATCAAAAATTGTGAACATTAAATTGGCAGCACATATGCACCATTTATTGCAAGGGTTGGATTCCTCAGAGCGCGAAGAACTTTTGAAATCATTATTATAGGGCATAATAATTGTAGTATTTTGTTGACTTATTGAAAAAAAATTATTTGTTTAAGTGGAAAATTACGCTTCACTCAATCTAATGGCATGATCTAATACCGTTGGCAGTTCTTGGATGCGATCGTACGTTAACCATAGAGTATGGAAATGAGTGGCACGAGAATAGATGTGAAAATCTTTTCCATATTCATTAACTTTGTTTTCTGTAACTATGATGACTTGAGTATCATCTCTTACGAAAAACGTGGAATAAGATATCGTCCCATGAAAAGAAACAATTATCTTTGCTTGTTGTGCAAGCTGCACTTCTTCCGGAAAAGTCAATGTATGGGGATACGTGCACAGAACCTTATATTCATCATGAAGTTGAAGAAGATGGAGAGACTCCTTCACTCCTTCACATAGTACATGATTCAAATGGTCTTTATGCTCATCTTCCATAGCCAGTCCTTTTCCACGTAAAGGCACAAGAATCAGATTATCTTCTTCGATCAGTTGATCGAGATGCATCAAACCTTTACTTTCCAACCTTTGAACGACATAATCGCGAAATGATCTCAATATAATTCCTCTCGATAAATCCCATGCCTTTTGACTGTACGCTGAAGCATGTCCAGCAATTAATGTACGGAAACATATTCTTACACCAGTGCTGACATAATCATCAAGAAAGATAGCTCGATGATCAAAGAGATAGTCATCAAGCTCTGTGATATGTTTCACACATTCTTCATGATTCGTCATGTTATTAATACCACTTGGACTCTTGCCGTGAGGATTCACTTTTGCAAACTTTAAACACTGACTTTCGAATATCTGATGGATCTTATATGTTGGGATATTGTACATCAACGCAGCTGCAAACGTAGACAACATGTTATCAATCAAGATATGCCCATAATTAGGCCATGAATGTGATGCCAAAAAAGCTATACGATGCCGATCAGAATGTAAAAATACATTTTCAGGTAGTGATTCATTGACAAAGAGCAAAGGCATGAACGTCTTATTTCGACTTGTAGAATAATAATGAGAGATATAACCGAGATGTAGATGATCCTCTGGTGTAAAAGATGAGAATAAGAAATCTTTGGAAAGTCTATTCAACATCAAAGGATCTTGAAAATACACTAAAGTTGGGTATTTTCCATATAATAAGCATACATTGTGAAACTTGCAAACTCGAAACTCACTATCTGCCGTGTTAGAGAACTTGCTTCGAAAGTTACTCTGTCTCAGCTTGCTACTGTCAATTTGTTGACTTCCACCAATACAACTGTGAGTACTATATCGATATTTGGGTCTGCTTGAGAATCGATTTCCTTCATAAAGAATGTCGTTAGCCATACTGTGCTCATATTGTTCGGTACATAACTCTTTTCGGCTGCCATCGTATTCGAGAACATGGCAACGTATCGTTTGTTCACATTCTGTACGAAGATTTTGAATCTTTTGTGTAGATAGTAAAGGTGATGCTTCAGGAGAATAGACGGTATAACAGACTTCTCGCAACTTCTGGGCAATATCCTCCCGATGAGGATCAATCTCTACAGCAACATTATTTCCATTCGCATCGGTCAATACGTAGCGTTCTGAAGAGGCTTTATGATTTACTAATATAAGCGTCACCACAAACCAAATGAGCGTGACAATCATGGCCATTTATCTATCTACTGAATATCTCACTTTCGGTTCATCTACAGGACTCAAGTGTTGCACTATATGAAGGAATACTTTTCGGTGAAAATATCATCTCCTCATTTTTATCATCGTCTAAAATAAATAAATAGTTTGGAGTTGGTAATTCGGAATTGCATTGCTAATGCATCGAGTTAAAAACCCGGAATTATCGGAGATTTTTGAGACTATTGCAGAGCTACAGAGCTGACTCAGGAGCGGCGAAGTTGTGAATTCCAAATTATTACATCCGCAATTTATTGGTTTGCATGCTCTGTGCTCTGTGCATTAGATTGGTATTTGTGCATAAGATTTCAATTTGTAGCCAGTTTATAAAATGCTTCGTCGTGTGATTGCTCGTTCGTCGGTGGTTGCCCAACGATTCCAGTCAACTTCAACCAAATCCCCTGCGGCTGCGTTGGATATCTACAACCCTACCGAGGAGCACTTGGCATTGCGCACCATGTTAAGAGAGTTTGTTGAAAAAGAAGTTGATCCTCAAGCTTTGGAACACAACAGATCAGAGAAGTTCAACATACCACTGTTCAAGAAACTCGGCGAATTGGGTTTACTCGGAATTACGGTCGAGACGGAGTACGGCGGATCTGGCATGGATGCCACTGCTGCTGTCATTGCCCACGGTAAGTTGCAGCGATGTCGATGGCCTTCGTGTGGATGGTATAAATTTTGATGTTTGTTTGTTTCTTACATTGCTATATAGAGGAATTGTCTGCTGCTGATCCTGCGTTTTGCTTGTCTTTCCTCGCTCATTCCATGTTATTCGTAAACAATCTGAATCAAAATGGTAACCATGACCAGAGAATGAAGTACTTGCCAAAGGCTTGCACAGGTGAGTTGATTGGTGGTATGGGCATGTCAGAGCCTAGTGTTGGTACTGATGTCCTGGGGCTATCCACAACTGCTATTCCCTCTGCCGATGGTAGTCATTATGTAATGAATGGTGCTAAGATGTGGATCACCAATGGTACCATCACTGGAAAGGAGACTGGGGATGTTTTCTTAGTTTATGCTAAGACTGACTTGAAGGCGAAATTCGGTGGATTGACATCATTCATCGTGGAGAAGGGTATGCCTGGTTTTTCTCTTGGGCAAAAGATTGAAGACAAATGTGGCATGAGAGCATCCATGACTGCTGAGCTGGTTTTCTCTGATGTGAAAATCCCAAAAGAGAATATTGTCGGATCCGTGGGTGGTGCAACATTGTGTATGATGCGTAACTTGGAGATTGAGAGAATTACATTGGCTGCAATGTCCCTTGGTATTGCTCGTAGAAGTATTGAAGTAATGAGCAGATATTCTCAAGAAAGAAAAGCTTTTGGAAAGCCAATTGGAGACTATGGACAGGTTCGTCATATATTGAATCCCTATTTGCGGGTTGATCACTAACGTTATCAATATTTTGACATCAGATCCAGAAGGCTATCGCCGAGTCTTACGCCGAATATATGGCTGGTAGAGCATATGTTTATGATGTAGCTCGTAAGTTAGACCTTAGAACTTATGGTAACGGCTTGGATGCAGATGGTGTCAAGTTGTACTGTGCACCAATGGCTAAAAAGATTGCTGACAGAGCTATTCAAACCTTAGGTGGCTACGGTTATGTGGGCGAGTATCAGGTAGAGAGATTGTGGAGAGATGCCAAGTTGTTGGAGATTGGCGGTGGTACCAACGAAGCTCATCACAAGAACATGGTTAGAGACATCAAGAAGCTGAATGGCAAGCTCCCTTAACATGGTTGCTGGCAATAGTATGTAGCGCTAACATGTTCAGTAGTAGATTCCAATTCGTTTGTATTATTAATTTTGTTGGAGTACTTGGAAACTGAAGCAAAATTACAGGTTAATGCTCGAATCAAGAATTTGTTTTTATGGGACATTAGGTTAATATTTATTGAAAGTATTCATCAAACATTGGGAATTTGATAGTTCTTAGAGTTAAAATATTGCAAGGGTCACATTCACACAACACAAACAAAAATGAGCTAGGAGATGATATCTGCTGGCTTAACTCAATCGGGTTAGGCAAAGCAGGTTTCATTGATCCATAAAATTGCACTATCACTATAACAGCATTTAAAATGAGATATCTCGTTGCATTTCACTACGAAAAGACGAAAACTGTTGCTTCGAGATACGTCTATTGTCTGAAATCCCTGCATCACAAGGAAATATAATGTGAAGAATTTACACACCAAATAACATACAGTAGAGGAGCACATCCAAACGTCTCACTGCATCGAAAATTTCAAGTTGTGGTAAACTATAATAATCAAAAGACGTGGACTAACGAAAGTAGTTTAAACCATATAAAAAAGGATGATCCGTATTCCTTTCTATCCATATTTACAAATCTATCTAGAATAATGATGAAGGCAAATCAAAGGTTCCACAAAAATGGTAGGTCGCTTCTAGCTATATATAAATGATCCAGTTGAAATCATGGCGGGATGAACCGTTTGACTAGTTGTACTGGAATTCTCACTGTGCTTTACACCACCACCACCGCCTTTATTTTTGATTAATTGAAGGATTGGTAACTCTTTCTTCGCATCTTTATCCTCAAACATGTCGTGTCTCACATGAGTGAAGAGTTTAGGTGATGTTCCAAAGGTAGAATCGCTCGATTGATGTAAATCTTGTGCGATCTCCATTTCGCGCTGTTTTCTACCAGCTCTCATGATCTCAAAAGCTTCTTTTCTCACTTGGAGACGAATTGCCATATCAGATTGTGTTTTAACTGCATTGTGCAAAGTATCTTTTCCAGGTTTACTGGTGGTTGATGCATGACTAGAATGAGGACGAACATTTCCTGGAGTTGTGTTGTTCATTCCAAATGACAATATTGGCAAGGACTTCTTTGGTTTTGGCAGTCTATCAAAGAGAAGTGCATTACAATCAAGTTCATTAATTAAAATCAACATTAACCTTACTTTTTATTGAGTTCTCTATTCATGGATTTTTGAATATCTAGAATTCCAAAATCAGTTGCTAAATCTTCCACCATTTCTCTCCTCGCAAGTCGTTGTTTTTCATGAACATGCATGTATTGCTTTTCACGCAAGAATTCATCAGCAGCACCAGATATAGTGCTATATGATCCCAAGCATTCACTATCCTCATTAACAACACAACCAATGGAGTGCAATTGATTTGAAAGAATAAAGCGATCTAGTAACCTCTCTTCGTCGTCACATTTCTTCTTTCCCAGATAACAAATTGGTGTTCCTGAATCATCAACTAATTCACTACCTTTCTTACCATTTTCATTATTTCCAAAGAGAATTTTGAAGTTTTGATACATAGCAACACCATAATCATCTGTATCTACAGCCGGATTGGATTCTTTACTTATCACTGTTGAAAGCTTGGCAGCACTTGCACTATTCGAAGATGGTACAGTTAATGCTGCATTGGCGGTCATGGGTCGCTTATGATCAATGGTTTCCACAGCTAATTCTCGAGATCTCATTTCACCATACTCAATAAACAAATTGAATAATTTTTCAATGTCAAATGATGAAACTTTGTCAAAGACACTATGGGAAGTCCCGGTCATACCCTTGGTAAACTCTTGATAATCTACTGTTCCATCACCGTTATCATCCATTTCTGCAAACACTTGATCCAAATTCTGAAAATGTTTTACACCATCGCCTTCAGTAATGCGCTGTTTAGCATAATTTATTGCATCCGTTAATTCACCCAATTCAATAGAACCATGTCCATTGAAATCAAGCTTTTTAAACATTTCCCTCAATTGTCGATTACGAATATAGGAAATTACAACACGTTGATTAGAATCCATGGATCGACGTTTTTTTATCCATCGTAAAGTTTCAAAAGACAAATTTGAAACAATCGCATCGTTTTGATCATCTTTTGGTTTCCATTTTGGTGTATTGAATAATCGATTCGAAAAATGGTCAGGTGGCAATGCATTGTGAGATGCTGCCAGCATTAACTGACTGTGGTGATTTTTCTTTGTAGTAGATATTGTGGCAGATGCACTATCTTCTTCT
>JACCEA012391788.1_pt1 | contig 13451 bp, 24 predicted proteins | sample 7449851 | NCBI WGS metagenome assembly JACCEA01 (sample SAMN15323453, study PRJNA562643) | freshwater metagenome | isolation source: river surface water | place: USA:Blue River Watershed | collected 2017-08-18 | reverse complement strand
TCTTCAATAGTATGTTCTTGTAAATTAAGGCATTTGTCTAGCTCATCATTCATATCTTTTCCTTGTTTAATTAGTTCATATAAAGCGTTTAGGTATTTTTCCATAATAAATTGTGTTTGAGTGGTCTGGATTAATTTATAAATTGTTTTTTGCATATTTCACTCATTAGAGGGGAGGTTATTCCTCATAAACAATTATAGAATTAAGAGCTTCCAAAATTTTAGACATAGTTTCTAGGGTTACTCCTTTTCGCTTTCCTCTTTCTATATCGCCTATGTAGTTGTTTCTTCTGTTGCCGAAAACTTCCTCGGACAAATCAGGAATTGACTTCCCTAAGGCTTCTCTTTTTTCTTTTATGAATTTTGCGAATTTTTCTATTTCAGTTGGTTTCATTGTTTTGTTTTGTAAGTTTTGAGTTTGTTTTTTCGCTTTGATGCAAATCGTTTGTAACAATTAAAAGCATCCATACTAAGAGAAAAACACAACCAACTAAAACCAATATTATTGACCATAAAATTGACTCAGAATTCATTATTATCTATTTTTGAAATTGAATTGATAGTTGTGTTTTTCTTTTATTTCCTCGGCTCTTGGTCTTAAGGAACTTGAAAATGTTAGCTTGATTTGGTTTACTTTTTTGTGAACTTTTTCTAATGATTCATTTGTAATGAATCCGCCATTTAACATAAACCAATGGTAGAATTCTATTGTTTTTTCCATCTTTTTTTATAGGTTATAAGCAAGCGAAAACCGCTATTATTATTAAAATGATTAGTATCTGAAGGCTGTAGTCTTTTTTTTCTTTTGACATAATGTTTTTACAATAAGTACTAAAAATTAGTGCTAAAATTAATAAAAAATAAGCGTGATTTTATTCTTTTCTGCACTGGTACAGGTATTCTTCAATTGTAAGCCAAGTAATACCGTGATTAGCATCGTGGTTTTTAATCATTTTTTCTAATTGTTCAGCGAATTTTGATTTATCATAAAGCTGTTCCCAATTATCAAGATGCGGGTATTCTTTTGAATACTCCTTTTTTAATTCATTGAAATTTTCTTCAGCTTGTTTTTCAAAATCCTTGGTACTCCAATATACTGCGACTTTTATTTCGTCTAATTCTTGAAACTCTAATGAAGTCTCTTTTTTTATTGTCTCAAAATCTTCCTTTGTGATTTCTAAAAAATCAGAATAACCATCCAGCATATTGATTAATAAAGAAAAATTGTTTGATTGAGGATTGTAAATTATTAACTTACATTCTTCGTTAAGAAGAGATTTTTTTAACTCTGGAAAGTTTTTATCGTGATGAAAATACATCATTCCATCAAAACCTGCTAAAATATAGTGTATCATTTTTTCTAATTTAAAAGATTATTTTTTACTCAAGTATTTATCCAAAACACCAGAAACTTGATGTTTTGTTACTTCAAATTCTCGGGCGATTCGGCTAACGGAATTATTTTTTTCGGTTAGAAAAAAGTTGATTATTTTTTGCCTGTCGTTGTCGCTTAGTTGTTTTTTCTTTGGCTTGTTTTGCGCTGCCTGAAGCTTTTTATTTATTCTGCTGTTTAGGGTTTCCATATTCCTGATTTTTTTTAAAGCCTCTTAAAATATTAAGAGGTTTTTTGATTTATACTGCAACTTTATAGCTGCCTAAAATTGTCGGCTTTATTTTTGGACTGTATGCCGTTGGCTTTGGTTCTTGCTTGGCTTTTTCTTTTTGCTTCTCTGTGCGCTTGTCTGGGGCTTTCTCATAAAGCGGAAAACCTTTGATTTTAGCAACTCTTTGATTAAATCTAGCCCAAAGCTCACGGTCTAAAAATTCAAAGTGTATAGTGCCTTTTTTAAAGCATTTTATTCTGAAATATTCCCATTCAGTCCAGATTCCATATTCGGCTTTATCTGCGTTTAAAAATTGGCGCAAACCTTGTTTGTTGTCGTAATTGTCGCCAGTTATATAGCATATCGCTTTTAATAAATCTTCAATTCTTTCAACGTTTGCATAACTTGCAGGTCTTGCTGTATATTTGTTCCAGCTCCATTTTTCCGTATCAATCATACTTGGAAATATGAATTTTTGATTTAGTAAATAGTGGCTGTTTGTTTTCCATCCTTCCACATTAAAGCGGTTTTCGTGGTAATGCATTGTAACTTTGTCAAAAACTTCTTCTATCGCTTTATCCATACGCTGGTCTGTTGTGGCTACTACCAAAGCAAGCATTTTGTAAATATTGCGCATATTAAAAGGGACTTCCGTTTGCTCTTCTACGAATTTGTTTATATCACTTCTTAATTGGGTTGTGGTATGTTTTTGTAAATTCATTTTATTAAAAATGAAAGTCCAGCCGCTTTTTTGCATTTGCTTTTTAAATTCGGCTCTTGTTATTGGGGCTTGTTTGTCTGTAATACTTAAGCCTATTTCAACGCTAAAATAACCGCTTGTAAGGGCGTTCATTCTCTTTGCCTCGTCTAATTGCCTATCAAAGATTTTAATGCTTTCTACGTAGCGATTTACAAGGTCGCGCACGATGTTATAACTCATTATCCCATCGCCTTGCGGTTCTTCTTCGTCTTCCAAGAAAAAACCCTCGAATTCTGTTGAGTAGTTCGCACCTGGTTTAAGTATTTTGATTAAACCAATTTCTACGCTCGTTTTTCTCTCTGAATTCAAAAAGCAATCTTTTAAATTTTTGAAACTTCCGTGTAGGTCGATGATAGATTTTAGCTCTTTTCTTGACATAGAATAAGCATTTTCTATCGTCTGTGCATTACAAAGCGCAATAATAGTACAGCCGTTTGGCGCGATGTTGTAAGCGTGTGAGATATGTTTTTCGTCCGCGCTAAATGGCGGATTCATTACAATTAAATCGATGTGCGAAACGTCCTCGGGCTTTACGGTCAAGAAATCATCTTTTAAAAACGTTCCTTTGGTTTTGGAAATCTTTTGTAAGTCCTCGTTATTTTCGCAAAACAGCACGTTTTTAGCTCCTAAATTGTACAACTCGTCTATAATGTCACCTTTGCCCGCGCTAGGCTCTAAAACGGTCTTATTTTCTATTGAAACGTTTTCTAACATTTCAAAAATTACCTCTCTTGGTGTTGGATAAAAGTCTGGGTTAAACATTTTTTGTCCTTTTTTGTAATTCAATATCAATTTTTTGTATTCTGTTTTCTAGCATTTGAGAAAAAAGATGTCCGTTTCCTTGTGATAACAAGGCTTTTCCTCTAAAGATATATAGTTCTGAAACTGTATAACTTTTTATGTCGTTTAGTCTAAACATAGCTTACTTTTTTAAAAATTACTAACTTTTAAATTTTTTCCTCCGTACAACAAAAAACTAATTTTGTTGAATACTTTTGATGCTAATTTTTTCATTTGTCTAGTTTTGATTGTTTTCTCTCCAGTTTTCTAAAAGTTCTTTTTGGTTTTCTTCTGAAAATAATTCGAAAAAATCCGCTTCTTTTAGCTCTTCTTCGGTGTCGTAGCACTCTAATTCATTTGTAATAATGAAACAAAGTGTGTCGTCTTCTCCGTTTCTTTCAAAAAGTCCTTTCCAGTAGGTAAATTGATGGTCATTGCAAAATCCTTTTTCAATTTCAGCCCAACCCGAAAAATCACAACCGCTTTCGTCATATTCGTATCGAATTACAAAGCTTTGGTATTTTTTACTTATGGCGGTAAAAAGTTCTAAACAAGGAGTCCAAGCAGAATCACCCGAAATTAAAATCTCTGTCTCGTTTTCTGCTTCGTGCGTGTCTATATTAAACCATCTACCGTCATTGCCTACAGGGGCGTCAAAATGCGTTCTTAGGTTCAAATGTACGTCTGTTCCTTTTTCTTGATTATCGTTGTACTGTAGTAAGGTTCTGAATTCTTTTATTTCCTCAACGCTCCCGTTTATTTGGATATAATTAAAACAATTGTTTGCCATGTTAATAAATAAATTTGAAAGTTATTTTTGCTAAAACTTCTTCTTGCAGGCTTAGTAATGTTTTTATTTCTTCGGTTAGTAAAATGTGAAAATCAGCTAAAGCTTTACCGTGATAAAAATTTTCGTCCATATTTGGAAATTTATTAGCGTTTTTCTCGAAATTCTCTATTTTTTCAAGTGCTTTTTTTTCTACACTTGTATCTTTTGATAAATTTTTTAATACGGTGCAGTATATTTTTTTTGAATTTTCCATTTGATTAAATTTTATTTTGGTTATACCATTGAATAAACTCAACACAAGCATTGTAAGTTGCTTCTATTTTATTTTTATCCTGCTCCCAACGTATTACTATTATTTCTCTCTTTTTTGTAATTCTAACCCAATTGCTTTTGATTTCAAAAAAAAAGCCTAAACTTTCAATTTTTTCTACTACTTCCATTAACAAATTCCAGTTACTATTAAAATTCATAGCCATTTTTTGATGTTGAACTCCTAAAAATTCAGCTAATAATTTATTTTTTTCTGTTGTTCTCATAATAAAAAGCAGTTTTAAAACGTGCTTAGGTTTATTAGATTAATACAATAAAAAAAGCCACTTAAAAAGTGGCTGTCTATTTTTTTTTGAAAAAGTGATTTTATATAAATTCTTGCTCTAGTTTGTCTGTCCATATTCCGACATACTCAATTAAAGCAGACTTTGAACTTTCGAATGAATACCAAAAAGAAACGTTTTTTGGTGGGTTTTTCTCTAATTCTTGAATTGATTTATTAAACGCCTCAATTCTTGAATTTGCCAATACTTTAACGGACTTTGTTACTTTCCCGTCATTACCTCTTTCTTTAAAAGCTAAGCCCGTAACAGTTACAATATACCAGCCTTTTAACGGCTCGTGCATCATTTCAAGGTGTTCTTGTTCTCTTTGCTTTCTTTTTTCGGCTTCTTCGGCTTCGCTTTGTTTCTTTCGTTCTAAAACTATTGTGTTGTGTGCCTCTAGTGTGTCGGCTAAGGCTAAGTAAATATTAATATTAGTGTTGCCACATCCAGTGGATGAAAGACTGTAATAATTTTGAAAAGGTTTGCCGTATTGGGGTAAATTTCCCCCGCTAAATAAAATATTTAGCAGGTTTTTTGTGTGTTCATTGCAAGTAATGCCGTGGGAATTCCCTCTGTACTGCAATTTGTTTATAAAATCAACCGCTTCATTCGCGGTTGAAATTAAAGCCGTTTTGTCAAAATAATTAATTACTACTTTTAAATTTTTATTTTCCATTGTAAATATTAGCCATTTGTTAACAGTTGCCTCTTCTGTATTAGATTTTTGATAAATATACTATTTTTTAAAGAAATAGTGAAAACTGGTTGTTATTTTGTATCGTTTGGGCTGTGTCTTGGTATATTTCAACCTCTTGAACCCTTGCGCACTCTCTGACGCTCTGCGAAACTTCTCCGCTGTTTTTTACGTCTATTTCAGCGAGAAAATTTATAGTTTTTTCAGTTTCTTGGTGTAGCGTAGTTGCTTCCATAGTTTCGGGTAAATACTCTTTTAAAGCTTCTTTATATTGCCCGCTTTCAGGGTCGCAAACGTTAAGCGGGTGTTTGTGTTCAAATTCTGGGTGTCTTCTGTTGTCGGCTTGTGCTTCTTCTTGTGGCTCTGTTTCTTCTTCTTCTTCTTCTTCACTCGCTCCACCGCTTAAAAAACTTTGTAACTCTGATAATTTTGATTTCGGGAATATCCAACCCGCACCACAAGACAAACGAAAATTAAATTTTCCGCCTAGCTCCTTTAATTTGTCTTTAATCGGTTTTGTTTCGCCTATTACCGCTATAGCTTTTGCGCTGTAGTCAACTATTTGAATTTCCCCCGCTGGAACTTCTACGGCTTCGAAATTTGGCGTTTCTTTTGCTTGTGGGTGTTGTACTTCATTTAACGACATTTTAAGGCGGTAACAATCCTCTATTAATCCGCTTTTTTCTGCTTTTTCTAAACCCGTAACAACTGCCCCGACTGGAATAATAGATTTTTGTATTATTTTATAAGCATATCTTTTTAACTCGTCTGACGGTGTATCTTCTGCAAATACTTCTTTCAAAGCCTCAAAAACTACGCTGTTAACGTCTTCGCTTATTTCTCTGCGGGTTTGAACGTATTTTGACTGCGGTAAATCTTCTCTGCTGTTGCTATACTCATACATATCCGTCATGCCGTCAAAATGCCCGCTTTGATATTTATTTGTAATTTTTTCGACATCTTTTGCAATTGGTCCGTTTTCCCAAGTAATATTGACGCTATCCCCGCCCGCAAAATTTGAAGACTTAACAGCAAATTTTACATTAGGAAATACTTTTTTCAATTCCTCACGAATAGCAGAGGCACAATTAGCAGCACAAGATTTAACTGGATTTGCTTTTAATTCTGCTTTGTATGCTTTGCGTCTGTCGTGGCTAGATTTTAGGTTTTTGATAGCCTCTGCGCTTTGTTCTGCTGTTCTGTATCGCTTAAATAGTATTTCTTTGGCTGCTGTGCCTCTAAAAACTTTTAACCAAGTACCGATTTCATCGGTCATTGTGAAGATTGCTAAATCTCCGTAATTCTCACGGCTATAGCCTTTTTTAGTCAAAATTTCAAACTCAAATTTTTGTAGCTCTAGTCTTCCCGCTTTTGTTGCTGTTGCTCTCATATTGTGGATGTTTTTAAATGTTTTTTTATTTGTATTTATTGTACCAATTATTAGTACAGAATTAAATATAGTTTTACTGTTTCGATTGTTTTCAATCATCATCAGGCGAAGCACACACCCCGCGACAGTAACGCTTAATTAAGAGATTAAAGCACATTTAACCAGTTAATCAAGCCTAGCGGATGCCTTTCGACCTCAACGCCCTAAACTAATGTTTTTAAACACGTCTAGCAGTTTATGTAGTGTAGTTAACCGGTCCCGATTAAATACACTACAAATATAGTGTATTATTACATTGTGTACTAATAATTAGTGCAATATTTTTACTAAAATCAGCCACTATAAGTAAATAGTATCATACAAAATTTATCATAGACAAAACCTATAACAACCCATCAACCCCAATAAAATAAAGGACTCGCAAACAAACGCCCAGAGGACAACCAACAACCCCCGAACAGAATCAAACTCAATCAATTAAAAAAAATCAAATTCAGTTTTTCATTTTTTTTTTTTTTTGGGACTATATAAAGAACCAACACACTAAGCCGTAAACAATGATCATTCATTAAACTAACACACTGGAATAACAACAAGCACAAGACACAAAGACAATCATAAATTATTAATCATTCAAAGACATTAATAAAATTAACCAAACACAGCCAATACACTCAATCAATAGTTAAACACAATCAGTCATTCAGTCAATACAAAGCACCTTATTTAAATTAAATCCTTATACATTTTACTATTTATATACTAGGAAATGTTTTTGTTGTGGGTGTAACGGCTTGAAACCCTTACAAACAAAGGGTTTAACGCTTTTTATAGATTAAATATTCAAGACAAAGGTCAATTCATTTTCAAATATGCAATTCTCAGCGAGTTGATTTACTCAAAGTTTGTAGTTGTCGTGTATATTGTCGGGTAAATTTGATTATTATTTTAAACTTTCCTTATATAGTAAGACTTTGCGATGGTTAAGCGTGACCTAAATAGGATTAAACCCAACAGTTAAGACCGAAATAAGCACGGAAGACAGCGAAAGAAAAAGCCAAAAAATATAGAGGAACCAACCGAAAAACGACCCCCATACCCCTAAAAGTTTCGGTTTCCTTTGACCCAGCGAATGCGCATATACCCTATACCCTCCCAACAGCATAGACATATCAATGGTTATAAAAAAGATTGATATTGATTAGATGTAGGAAAATTATATTTAGGACAATAAAAATGACAGGATAATGTGTTAAATTTCTAATATAATTTGGAAATGTCGAAATTAAAATTTTACTCAAAGTAATTAGTATGAAAATTTTATGGGTGTTTTTTGGTTTAAAGTCAGTTGTAGCAATGGTTTAGAAAAATAATATTGATTTAAAACTATCACTGGATGCTAGTTTAACTATCAGTGTGTGCTAGTTTCGGTACTAATTTCTTTTACAGAATGTAAAAAAGATTTATATTTGTTGAAACGAAAATGGTTTACTTATGGTTTTACTTACTCAGGAACACTTTGTTTCTACGATTGATGCAATTAGAATGCAGCTTCATAAGGATTATGCTTATGCTGATGCGGTATCTACTCTTTTCAATACGGACAGTATTGGACCTTACGACAACAGTTTATTGGTAAAGCAATTGATTAGTTTATTGCAGATGTATTTTCCGAGGGATAAGGAAGGTTTTTGTTATATAGAGCATTATTGCTTTGAATTGAATTTTGGCAAGTGTGGTGACCAGGAATTGGTTACTGCGGAGGATTTGTATTATAGACTTATATCTAAAGAATACATCGCTGAATCAAAAGATTTAAAACCAAATATTTCGGTAAATTTTAGTAATAAACTAAGGACAGTTGTAGATGCTCTAGGGAATGAGCATTTAGTTTCCACTCACCCATTAATTGACGATTATCCATTCAAAAAAGAGATTGATGCCGAAAAAGAACACTAAGCGCTTCTTGCACGGTTGTGCCGGTAAGGTAAAGCATAAATCGTTTTTGGGTGCCGAATATGCATTAAGGGACAATCCGAACAACACGAATGCTGAAATATACGAATGCACAGAATGTAAACATTGGCACATTGGGACTTTGGCTAAGAAAAAAAGGAAAAACCCAAAAATAGTGTCAATGGCGAAAGAGAATAACGAACACAAAAAGAAGTACAAGTCTATCCGCAAAATGAAATATTGATATGAAAGAAACAGTCTCCATTCCAAAAGACCAAATTGAAAATGTAAAACAGGTTGAATTTAAGAAACAACTTCGCTTAACTGGGCGATACATTCCGCAGAAAGGACATACCCTTTTCGAAGTGAATAGGCTCACCAAGCAAGTGGTTAAAGCAGAGTACGAGGATGTAAAGGAAATTGATTATTTGGCTACTAAAAAAGGTCCTTTTAGACAAATTACCGCCAATAAAGTAATTGTACGCGATAACTGCATTTACATTTCTGCATTGAACATCAAGAATTGCTTTAAGAAATTGGGTTTTGTAATTAAGAAATAATGGAAACGAAAAAATACAAAGTAGTAGTTGACGGCTATACCGATTTGGTAGAGTGTGATTTAATAAAGTATAATCATAACGGCTCAGTATGTTTTGTGTCGGGATCAGGAATTATTGGAACAGCTCCTCCACAAGCGTATGTGATGTTAGAAACCACGGATAAAAAGGTTTTTGCGGATGAATTAATTCATAAACTAGACACTTTTTTAAATTATAATCGTAAAAAAGCGAATTCAGAAATTGAAAAATATAAAGAAGAAGGGCATAATATGGATAGCGCTGCAATTTCATTTAGAAGAGGTCGTCAAACGGTTATTGAAGATTTAAATCTATTAATAAATCAGTTGGTAAATGAAAACAGAAAAAACCAAATCACACCGAATTAGAGTAGGCCACCACGCGGACAGCGACAAGTCAATTGGAGTTTTGGTAGACTTTGTTTTGGACGAAAACGGTTGTCATACAGCAAGCAGATTAGAATGGTTCCCGAAATCGCTTTGCACGCTCGAAAGAATTGAAAAAGAGAACAAGTTTCCGGAGTTTTATTTAACGGCTCCTGAATGGATTTTAAAACAGAAAAAAGTAAAATACGAGTTATGAAAAAATTATCGATTATCAGTAAAAAAGTAGAGATCTCTTTAGATCACAATTTAGGAGAAGTAAATCGTCCGCTTACAGAATTAGGAAGAATCATTACTATTAGATTCTTAGGAATACCAATTTACATAAGTAATACAAAAGCTACGCTAGATTAATATTATGAAATACTATCTAGGAATTGACCCAGGGAAGCAAGGCGCATTTGTTGTAATCGATGAAAATTCAGCCGTTGTAGAAAAATTCGGGATGCCTTTGATTGGGAAAGAATACGATAAACAAGCAATTGTTTCTATTCTAAAAAGATACACTTACCACAAAATTGGCTTAGAAAATCCAGATATTATTTTCGGTGTCGGGAAAAGCGCAGTCGCTTCATTATCTAATTGCGTTGGCCTTTTAGAAGGTATTATGATAGGTCTACAAACGCCTTTCATTATGATAAAACCAAAGGAGTGGCAAAAAGAGTGCTGGAAACACGTAAAAGTGCAAAAAAAAGCCGATGGGAAAGCGAATGATACCAAAGCAACATCAATAATTGCTGCATTAAATCTTTGGCCAAGCGAAAACTTTAAAATAACCAATAAAAACGGAGTTTCAAAAAATCAAAACGAGGGTATGATTGATGCTGTTTTGGTAGCCGAATACGTCCGTAGAATTTTTAGATAAATAAATTGAAAAAAATAAAAATGGATAATAGAGAAGTTATAGAAAGAGCCATTGAATCAAAATCTTTCTTAAGAAAAGATGTTCTTGGCGGTAATTATATTGATTTCCCAGTGTCTCACGGAAAGCTTGTGCTTTATGCAATAGATAACAACATAAAATTCAAGCAACATAAATCACATAAGGAATTTAAAACTTTTTTTGTGACAGAGTTACTATTTGATTCTATTGAACATTCAAGAGCTTTCTATGAAAATATAGACAACATTTTAAAACAAATTAATTCAAGTTTATGAAAAAACCAAACCTTCAAGCGGTACGAGAGCAATTCTCTAACGCAAAAACAGTTACTTGTATCACTAATAAAATCGACATTGATGTTACGGGCATCACGGAATTTGAATACGACTCAGAAGCCGAAATTTGGACCTCTGTTGGTGGTGCCATTACTTTTTGGAAGAATGGAGCCTATGCTGAAATAGTAAACACAGTAAGCAAAAAACCTTGCAAATGTGAAAACTGTAATTGCAACAAAGAGAAAACTGTAAAACGTAATATCAAAAAGTAATGCGTTGTTCTGGCCAAACCACCCGATTAATAGATGAAGCCATTCAGTATTTTTTTACCAATGGAGGCCTTTTCTTATTGAAGAAATCGGGTTTAAAACGGTCAAATTATTTTCTTCCTGAAAAAGAAAAGTTATTTGTAGATCCAGACCATAGAATGTCAAATCTAGCACAAGAAAATTTTGTTTACAGAGTGATGAAAAGGCTAGAAGCAGAGCATAATTCAACCCACAAAATAAAAACCATTAACCGAGATTATATTCACGTAATTGTAAAATAGCAAAAATTAAACTTGAAAAAAAAAAGATAATATCGTATTTAGCCAAAGACGTAAGCAAGAGTTACCAAGAAAATTTGGAGCTTTTGAAGTTTTCGTCTGTTGCGGTAGAATCTGCTTTTACCAAAAGATATTTTAATTCATTGCCTTTATTAATGCGATTGTCCAGGGCCGAAAGAATCTTTCTAGATTTCATCACCGAGGAAATGGACGATCATAATTTCATCACCAATAGCATTCAAACCAGAAATAAGTTCAACGCGTTACTAGTAAAAATAGGTCAGGAGCCGTATTCAGACAGCACGATTAACAGAAGTTTCGCTAACCTAACCAAATACCATTTAATTATGAAAATGAAAGGCAGGGGCTTGTATCAAATAAGCCCTGTTTTCTTTTTCAAAGGACCAGAAGAACAACGAGCCAAAGTATTGCGTAAAATTTTAGAAGCAATCAATAAAGAACCAATCAATAAACTCAGAAGAGAATATTTTATTGGTAGAAACCCTTCTTCGCTTCCGGAGCCGGAAGCTGATTAATTTTAGAAATCAAATCCATTCTTTTTTTGTCAAAAGCAGAAGTTTCTTTTTTCTTCAACAAAGGATTTAAGTCATATCTATTTTCTGATATTGTTTTTTCCCCAGAAAGAGTTTCATAAAAGCAAGTTACTATTTCGTGTCCCTTTCGATTTATTTTATAAAGGTGGTATGAAGCATTTCTTCCCTCTTGTAAAATACTAACATACCCAGTTTCAATAAGGTTTTTTAACAAACAATACCTGAATTGTTTTGGCATTTCCCTGTAATCCAATTGCGTGAAATACTGTTTTGGCACCAAATAAAGCAATATTTCTAGCAAACCTAAATCAATATCGTATCTCTTTTGAACATACTGCCTTACGACAATCATATTTTCAAGCAAATCATACCCTTTAAAAATAGCCAAATGCTTTGCTTTGGAATATTTGAAATTTTTAGACTTACCAGCATTATTATAGCTTACGACATAATCATTTTCCTTTAAAAACTTGACTGTTCTTTTTGAAATCTTATCAGTTGGTTTCGACTTGTTTCCCATTTTTTTTAAATACCAAAAATTAGTACTACAAATATAAAAAATTAGTGTCAATATAAATATTTTCTATTATCTTTGTTTTTAGTATAAAATTTAATTATTTATAAAGATGGCAAAGATAAATAACAGAGGAATTTACAAGAACATAGACTCTCCATCATTGTCAGACTTTTTGCTTGGCACAAAAGAAGAGGATGGTTCTACAAAAAGTTTTCCTTTACAATCTGTTATTCAATTAATTAATGGAGTAAACGGTAAAAACAATATTCAATATAAATTTTCAGACGGTTCAGATCCTGATATTGATTATACAACATCCGGAACATTTTTTACAAACAACAATAGTACCTCTTTACCAAGTTTCACGGAATTAATTTTTAATAAAGAAAATTTACAACCATTTGATTTATCATTATTATTTAATAAAATTGGAGTATCTGAAGATATTATTTTAAAATTAGAACACCCTGAAAATCCAAATATTTTTTTTAATTTAAAAGTTATTTCTTTTGTAGACAATACCGAATATTTTGTTTTTGGAGTACAACCATTCAAAGATTTTTATCTTGGAAATTTAGAAAATGAAAAAATATATAGTTTATATTTTGATTTACAAGTTATTTCAGAAGAAGAAAAAGCGGATAAGATTATAAAATCAGGAAATATAAACATATCTGGTTTAACAATTAGTATTTTAGAAAATGATTTTCAATGGAGAATTAATCAACAAGATTTTTTAAATACACCTGAACTTATAAACTTTCCTATTCCACCTGCTGCCGATGGTTTTTATCGTTCAGATATATTAGTAGGTACATCAAACAATGATTATCAATTAATTCAAGGAACGCCTGATAGTTCCGCTTCGGTTGAGCCTCAAGCGCCTATAAACACTATAAGACTTTCCGGAATATCTTTATTTGGGGCAATAGTTGGGCAACCTACTCCTACGCCAATGACAAATTTTATAGAAAAATCCGAACGCGCCAATGTAGTGCTTACTGGTTCAGGCGTAATAAATCAATTAAATTTAGTAGACGAAAAAGCAACGATAGTTTTCAAAGGAAGTATTACCCGATTGAACACGATTTCATACGCTTCTGTACCTTATAATGGTAAAACAATTAGGCTTTTTAATGCGCAAG